>ERZ1106963.309-NODE-309-length-75625-cov-4.823276_pt1 | contig 75625 bp, 77 predicted proteins | sample MGYA00403681_ERZ1106963 | MGnify/ENA primary metagenome ERZ1106963 (study PRJEB35170, sample SAMEA104062407) | human gut metagenome | biome: human gut; feature: human-associated habitat; material: faeces | place: Denmark | collected 2012-05-03 ...
TAATTATTATGGTATGTATAGTGGAACTTTTTATCCAAAAGATCAATATTTAAGTGGGAGATTGTTAGTTGCCCAAGTAAATAAGTATCAAACAGATAGATAGAGATTATTTTTCTGAAGAATAATTGTAAAAGTAAAAATCTGTCAAAAGCTTTATTTATTTTTGGGCGCTATGGCTTATTATAATTAAATAAGAAAACGTATTTACTGATGATAGAGAGGGAGAATTAATTATGTCATTTCAAGATGAATTAAATAGAGTCACAAAGACACCAGAAGATGTATTAAGTAAAAGGGAAAAGGAGTCATATGCAAAGGGAGTTGATTCTGCACAAAGATCGTATGAAAAAATAAAAGAAGAATTATTGGAATATGCTAAGCAAGGAAAATATGAGACTGTTAATTCGAAAAAACGGATAACGTATAAATATAAGAGTGATAATCTCTGGGATACATTTTTAGATAATATATTAAACTTAAAAATAAGAAATGTGACTATTAATAAATCATTTTTTAATAAACATGGGCAAGCAGCACAAGAGGCATGGTTTTATATAAAAGATCAGGTAGCATTTGATGCGTATATGGAAACTTTACAGGAATTATGTAGAAAAGATGGAATTTCAACCAAACTAACAGTTTGTTATAATAGTTTACAGGGTGAAAAAACATACGATATTGATGAAAAAATAATAGATTATGTATTGGTGTCATACACACTTAAAGTATATATAATATGTACTGTAGAATATTAATATATGAGCTTAAGCATTCCTGTAATTCATAAATAATGTCAATAGACAAAAACAGGAACCTCACAGTATAATTAAGATATCATCTTGGCGGATGAAAAACATCTTAATTATCGGAGGTCCTTATAATGAATTATACACAGAATGAAAAGATTGAACAAGTGAAAGAATCAACTTTAGTACTCGGAGTTGATATCGGAAGTTCTGAACACTATGTCAGAGCATTTGATTACCGGGGAAGAGAGCTGACAAGAAAAGTATTTCGATTTTCAACTGATATCAATGGATTTAACAGTTTTTATGACTGGGTTACACAAATATGCATAAAGCATGGAAAAAATGAAGCAATGATAGGATGTGAACCTACAGGTCATTACTGGTATACCTTTTATCAGTTTGTAAAAGATCATGGGATGAAACTGGCATTCGTGAATCCTGCTTCTGTTAAGAAAGCAAAGGAACTGGATGATAACAGCCCAAAGAAAACAGATCTGAAAGATCCAAAAACAATCGCAAAGCTTGTAATCGATGGAAGGTACAGTTTTCCATATGTGCCGGAAGGGATCTATGCAGAGATCAGAGAAGTGGCATCCAGCCGAGATCGCATCATGAAGGAGTTGAATGCAGCATCCAACAGGATACAGAGATGGCTGAAGATATATTTTCCAGAATATCTTACCGTATACAAGAAATTTGATACAACAACAGGAATGATGATCCTTGAGGAAGCACCATTGCCAGCTATGGTGCCAGCACTGGGTGTAGATAACATTGTAAAGATATGGAGAGAACATAAAGTGCGTGGCAAAGGCGCCAGTTTGAATAGGGCAAAGACCCTGGTAGATGCTGCGCATGACAGTGTTGGAAAATCATGCTTACGAACTTAAGGTCCCTGAGACATTAAGAAATCATTGAGAGAGGATGTAAAAGAAGATACTTTTTCTGCATATGTAAAAACACATAAAAAATGTCCAATCTGTGGAAAGCAAATGCAACTTAAAAAAAGCAAAAAAGGGAAGTTCTTCTTGGCGTGTATGGGATATCCTAAATGTAAAACAACAACATTTGTTGAAGCTGATTTTGTTGAAGAATATTTTAATCGTAATGGTGGAACAGGACAGAAATGTTTACGTTGTAAGTATTCATTAAAAGCAGAAAAAGGAATATATGGAGTGTATATTCATTGTTGTCGTCAACCAGTTCATAAATATAAGTTAGATGAGATATAAAAATACTTATATATGCGATAAGTAATAATTTGATTGAAAAAATAGTATATTTAGTTACTTACTAGTGAAAAAATGAAAGGGAAAAGTTACTGAACGCAGAGAAAAATAATACATGTAGAATTCACTTTATAAAAGCAATGTCAGGAGATAGTTTTTTATAGAACTTGACTACATTGGATTCCGTAGACATTAAGAAATAAGTCTTTGAAACAAGTTGATTAATTAAGCATTAACAAAAATTGTTGGGAAGTATAGATTTTTGGAGGATAAAAAATGATTGACGAAAGGATAATAAAATTAGCTTTAGATTTTCTACTTAAATTTCCAGATGAGGGAATGAATATTCTAAATTCAGATTTATGTATGCCTAATATACCATTTCCAACTATGGGTGGACATACTTTTTGGACAAATCTTTGTGAATATCAAGGATATAAATTGCAACAAAATCAATTTACACATCATGCCCGTATTTTAGATTCTAATGATATTAGGATAGCATGGGAAACTGTAAATGGTATGGAGAAGAGATTAGAACGTATGGCCAATATGGCAACAAAATCTATAAATGCTGCTAATATGGTACATAAAAAAAATATTGTTGATGTAGAAGATCAATTAATTTCTATAAAAAAACTTTATGATCAAGGAATTTTTACAAAAGAAGAGTTTGAATTGAGAAAACAAGAAATATTATCACAGATAAAATAAGAAGCATTAATAATATGTAATCTAAGTTCTAAAAGATCTTATGAATGAAAGGAATTAGTTTATATGGCTTTTTTTGATTATAATCGTGATGGAAAGAAAGACTGGAAAGACAATGCCAGAGAATATTATCTTTACAACAAATTTAAAGAAGAGGAAGAAGAAAAACAGAAACATAAAAAAGAAGAATCATCTGATACTGGAGGATCAAATGTTGAATGTGGTAGTGTACTATTGTGTTTCTTGTTTCTGTTTTTTGCAATATGGTTTACTATGATGGTTGATTCATTGCTTAAATAATACAATTGTCTAAAAATTTCAAAGAATCATTACAAAGGTGGTGAATAACAATGTTCAACAAAATTCGATTAAAAGAGATACTGGCAGAATACAAAAAAGTTTTTGTGCAGCAACAGTGGCCTAACGAAAAATACAAATGGGAAGCTGTACAATGCTTTCAAGAGAACTGGGATATTAATTCAGCTGATTTTGCACAGATGCTTAAAAAAGCTCTGGCTAAGACTGATAATTTGCTTAGGTCTGCAAATAACTTTCCAAAAGGAATGATTACCGGTTTTGCGGAGGCTGCACCAGAAGCGGTCCATTCAATGTATATGGAATTATATGACGAGAGTAAGGATTTATGTGAGAGAATTGCTAACTTTAAAAACAAGTCCAATACATTATTGGAGCGTTATGGAAATGGAGCTGCACAGCACTATCAGTATGAAAATGCAATCATGACATATTTGTGGCTGCGCTATCCGGATAAATATTATATCTATAAATTTGGTGAAGTAAAAGCTGTCTCATTGGAACTTGAAAGTGACTATCGTTTTAAAAAGGGGGCTTATGAAGATAATATCAGAAATTTCATGGCATTATATGATGAGATATGTGCAGAATTACAGCAGGACGATGAGCTTAGAAATCTGCTTAATTCTCAGATTACGTCGACTTGTTATGCGGATCCCGAGTTACGGACACTTACAATAGATATTGGATTTTTCATTTTTCGTTATTGGAACAAGAAAGATTCAACAAATGTTCCTCTTTATGCTCAGTCTCAAGAAGATGATGGACAGCAATATTGGTTCTTGAATGAAAAAAATCCTAAAATGTGGAGTATAGTCAGTATGCCAGTTGGAGAAATTCGGAATGAGACTTTGTTTAATGAGAATGGGAATAAGTGTAAAATCGTTAAAGACTTCATTGACATAAAAGTTGGAGATATGGTGATTGGATATGAGTCTACTCCGATGAAACAAATTGTAACTATATTCCGTGTAAGTGCAGAGCAGGATGGAGAGAGAATATATTTTGAAAAGTTAGAAGAATGTTATTCATCATCCATTGATTTTGCAACATTGAATGCCTGGTTTAAATTGAAAAAAAGGAGTATTTCAGTATTACTCAGGGTAGTTTATTCAAATTAACAAAGACTGAATACGAATTTATCATTGATTTGATTCATCGAGAAAATCCAGTGCCTACAGCTAAGAAGAATAAAGATGAGTATTCAAAAGAAAAATTCTTAGATCAGGTTTACATGACAGAAGCAAAATACGATCGTCTCGTAGCTGTTCTAACAAGGAAGAAGAATATCATTTTGCAGGGAGCACCAGGTGTTGGAAAGACTTATGCAGCTAAGAGACTGGCGTATTCGATAATGGGAGAGAAAGATGATGACCGCATTGAGTTTGTACAGTTCCATCAGAATTATTCCTATGAAGATTTTATAATGGGGTATAAGCCTGTCGAGGATGGATTTGAACTGAAGTATGGAATTTTTTATAGATTCTGTCAGAAAGCAGCGAACCATCCAGATAAAGATTATTTCTTTATCATTGATGAGATTAACCGAGGCAATATGAGTAAAATCTTTGGCGAATTATTAATGTTGATTGAGGCTGACTATCGAGAGACAAAGACAACATTAGCCTATAATGGTCTCAGCTTTTCTGTTCCAAAACGTCTACATATCATTGGTATGATGAACACTGCTGATAGAAGTTTGGCAATGATTGATTATGCACTTCGCCGCCGATTTAGCTTCTTTGATATGGAACCTGGGTTTGATTCGGAAGGATTTATTAAATATCAGGAAACATTTGCAAATGATACATTTAATACGTTGATTGACCGTATTAAGGAACTAAACAGAGAAATTGCAAACGACAAATCTCTAGGTAAAGGATTCTGTATTGGACATAGTTATTTTTGTAATACGAAAGAATGTACAGATGAGTGGATGCAAGATGTAGTTGATTTTGATATATTACCAATGTTAGCAGAGTATTGGTTTGATGATACAGATAAACTACAGCGTTGGGAGAACATTTTGCATGGGGTATTTCAATGACAAAGGACAAGAGTATTCTGATCAATAATATTTACCATATGCTTTCCTATGCTTTTCAGACACTGAAGCAAGAGACATATGAGGATGTTGCAGTAGAATCTTTTGATGAGATGTATAATCTGCTGGCTGCAATCCTAGCCAAGGGCATAGGGCTGCAGTTGAAGCAGGGACTTTACAGAGAATATATAAGTCATCAGGAAGAGCTGACGGTTATGCGTGGTAAAATAAATATGCCAGGCACAATTAAAAATAGGTTGTTGCATAAACAAATGCTCACCTGTGATTTTGACGAGCTGTCAGAAAATAACATGTTGAATCAAATCTTGAAAACAACAGTAATGCTGCTTTTACGAAACGGCAAAGTAAAAGCAAAATACAAAGATGATCTGAAGAAGAAAATGTTGTATTTCTCAAATGTAGATACCGTAGAACCTACAGGAATTAAATGGTCATCGATTCGTTTTCAGCGTAATAATCAAACATATAGAATGTTAGTTAGTATTTGTCAGTTGATTATTGAAGGAATGCTTATTACAACAGATGCAGGTAACTATAGATTAGCATCCTTTGTGGACGAACAGCGGATGAGCAGGCTGTATGAAAAATTTATTCTGGAATATTACAGCAGACATTATCCAGAATTGTCTGTTAGTGCATCGCAGATTCCGTGGGCACTAGACGATGGTGTTGGAACGATGCTGCCGGTTATGCAAACTGATATTCACTTGCAACGTGGCAATACAGTGCTTATCATTGATGCGAAATATTACAGTCACACTACACAGGTTCATTTTGATAAACATAAGCTTCATTCAAACAATTTGTATCAGATTTTTACCTATGTAAAAAATCGAAGCTATCAATTTGGAGAAGAAGATAATACAGTTTCAGGAATGCTTCTTTATGCTAAGACAGAAGAAGAAATCCAGCCTGATAATGTGTATCAGATGCATGGCAGTCAGATAAGTGTTAAGACACTTGATCTAAATTTGCCGTTTGTAGAGATTGCAGCACAGATGGATAGGATTGTTGAGTCTCATTTTACTGGTGTAATAAAAGCTGATTAGATGAGAAAGCTGTTTTGTAACTTAAGCATTCCTGAGTTGAAACCTTGTGAAATCTGAATACAAAGATGAAGTCAAAAAGTTGCAAAATGCAGGCTGTAGCGCTTAATGATGAATGAGATAAAGAAACTAGAGCATATCTAAATGGAGGATTTTAACCAGCATGAACATACAAATATTTGGAACAAAAAAATGCAACGAAACAAAGAAAGCAGAACGTTTTTTCAAAGAACGTGGAATCAAATATCAGTTTGTTGATATGAAGAAAAAAGGCATGAGCAAAGGCGAATTCAATTCAGTAGCTCAGGCAAATGGTGGTTTAGATCATATGATCAATTGGGAAGGCAAAGATCAGAACTTGCTTGCACTGATCAAATATATTGCCAATGAAGATAAACTTGAAAAAGTATTAGAAAATCCACAAGTCATCAAGACACCAGTTGTTCGAAATGGAAAGCAATCAACACTAGGATATCAACCAGATGTTTGGAAAAAGTGGAATTGATTATTTGAGAAATTTAGGAAAGTATAAATGGAAATAGGAGTATCACAAACAATTCAAAAACGTTTAAGATGTGTATTATATTATTTCAGCAGGATTGGGAGAAGACATTATAAATAGATTTTTAGGTGATCTTGATGGATTTGTAGAGCATTTGGATGATTCAAAAGTAAAAGAAAGAAGTGATAAGTATGATAAAATTTAAACTTAAAAAAGAGCACATTGAATTTCTTAAAAAGACGTATCCTGATAATAAGCTGATTCAGAGAGTTTTGAGCTTTGAGAAAGAAGGAATTTTCGAAATGGATGAGGAGAATACATATATTGATTTCATGGATTATTTGGACGATGAGTCTGTAGCTTGGATGGATGAAAATTATGATGCTACACTACAAACAATTATGTTAGAATCAATAAGAGATGATATTTTTTGTCAGACTAATTAGAAGAGAAAATGGACATTGAAAATTACTTTCGGAAAAATAAAACAAGACCTTATAGTCATAACAGTCTATAAGATCTTATTACAGGAGAAAATGAATGACGACTTAATCATCATCACGAGGTAAAAACGGTGGCCGGAAGTGGTACAATTCTTCATAAGATTCAAGCTCGGCTTCTGTTCTTGGAACAACCTGAATCAATCCAGTACAATCCGTGGTAGAACAAATATTGCACATTTCGAAGATATTTTCATCAATTTCTTCGTTTGTAAGTTCTCGTTTCTTCTTCTTATTATTCATGCATTGAAACCTCCTCGTTTCTTAGTATGTGATAATTTAAGAAAAATATTTTGTAAAATAAATCCAATAAAAGATATTATACGAGAAGATAGGAACAATGTATTATGTACCAGAAGAAAGCAGAGAAAAGGCTGTCCATCCTAGACAGAATGGAAGCCTTTTCCGATAATCTCACTTGTATTAGAAATTAAAAGAAAAGCTTTTGGATCATGTTCTTTGATAAAGTTTCGAAGTTTCACTGCCTGTGAAGGACTAAGAACCGTCAGGATAATATATTTATCATCCCCTGTAAAGGCTCCGGTCGCATTCACAATGGTTGCTCCGCGCTGTAGATCATTTTGGATAAAATCACAAATACATGTTGCATTGGAAGTTACAACATGAAAGTATTTAGAACGGTTAAAACTTTCAATAAAGTTGTCGATCAACGCAGAACGCATGATCAGACCAAACAAAGAATAAAGTCCTGTTTTGACGTTAAACACTAGAAATCCTGCGAGAGTAAATATAAGATCAGAGATCATTAAGCCCTTTCCGATATCTACACTCGTATATTTTTTAAGAATCATAGCGATAACGTCTGTACCACCACTAGAAGCTCCAATATTAAATAAGATTGCTGAACCAAGCGCTGGCAATAAGATTGCAAAGATCAACTCTAATAATGGCTCATTGGTAAGTGGATGACTCATAGGATAAATTCGCTCTAAAAGAGATAAACTTACAGATAAAAGAATCGTGCTGTAAGCTGTTTTTTCAGCAAAGCTTTTACCTAAGACGATCCATCCAATGATCAGCAATAAAATATTCACAACAAAAGAAAAATCACTGGCAGAAATAGGAAGGAATTTTGCAACTAAAACGGCAATACCTGTGATACCACCAAATGTGAAATTGTTTGCAAATTTAAAGAAGTAAATTCCGACAGCCATAATGAGTGTGCTGATTGTAAGTAAGGAAAAATTTTTAAGTTTTGATTTCATAATACTACCTTCTTTGACGATTGTTTCATTTATAATGATTTCATAATTCAATCATTTATTTTAGCATGAATATTCTATTTTTCAAGAAATTCGGTGGAAATAGTGAGAGAGAACGTATTATAATTTTTGTTATGGAATCTTTCGACAAAATGGATTGGTGCAATCAAGACAAGTATTTATATTTACGTATCCCCTATTATAACCGTAATACTTTCAGTGTTGATTTTACATGAAAAAATAACAGTGATTTCTATCATTGGAACTATATTAATCCTTATTGGGCTTGTGATCTCACAAAAAAGTTAAGACAACAGACCAGATTAGATGTATAATATGTGATAATAAAGCAAAAAAGGAGATAGGAACAATGTATTATGTACCAGATGGAACAAAAAAATGCGGATATTATGAATGTAAAAAATGCGGGAATAGATTTCTCTCATTACAGACGATGGAGAAGATTCCATGTCCAGACTGTGAGGCAGAGATTGACTACGAGATTGGACCAGATGAAAGTATGGAAGATATTTTAGATACTGCGCAGTTACTTCAGAAAATCGAGGGTGAAGAAGAAGTCGAAAAGATGGATGCTTTACTAAGCCTTGCTATCACGGGTGGAGACTGCAATTGGATTTAAAAATGTATTTTCTAAAAGACTCAGGGACCATGGACTTCTGGGTCTTTTAGATTGCTGCAATAATTGAAACAGGAAGGCAGGAATATCAATTTATGAACGATACACAAGACAACAAATGGGACAAACTATTGCACATCAAAACCATGGGCAGAGACAACTCTCAATCCGATCAATACCGCTATCCATACGAACCAACTCCATATTCTGTACTGCAACGATTAGCAAATACAGGACTTATAAGGAAGAACAATATGCTCTTAGATTATGGCTGTGGTAAAGGAAGGGTAGACTTTTTCTTATCCTACCAGACAAGATGCCGTTGCCTCGGAGTTGAATATGACGAACGCATTTATGAGAAAGTAATGGAAAATAAGAAAGAAGCCGTATCGAAAGAGAGGGTATCATTTTCATTAGCGAATGCAGAAGAATTTCAACTCCCAGAACAGATAGACCGCATCTATTTTTTTAATCCATTTTCCGTAGAGATTTTGAGAAAAGTGATGGCAAGGATCATGGAATCATACTATGAACATCCAAGACAGATTTTATGTTTCTTCTATTATCCATCCGATGAATATCTTACATATCTGATGACGGTAGATGAGATGATGTTTACCGATGAAATTGATTGTTCCGATTTGTTTGGTGGAAATAGTGAGAGAGAGCGCATTATGATTTTTGAGATTGGGCAGTAGATAGACTTAGGCCATCTAAATATTTGATCAATATTGCTCAATGAAGATGAATATAAATAGACGAAAAATAATAAATCATGTATAATCATAAATATGCATCTATAGTTACAAAATATGAAATAAAATATAAGAAAAACGGATATAATACAACAAATTATGTAACTTTAGATACACTTTTTAACACAAAAATCTAGAGCAAAATAATAAATGAGGTGATGAAAATGCCATTAACAAATATAGAGGCGGATAATTTTACGGTATTTGATGATATAAAAATTCCATTTAATAAAGGATTAAATATACTAGTAGGCGAGAATGGTATGGGAAAGACTCATGTTATGAAATTAGCTTATGCAGCATGTCAGGCTTCTAAACACGATGTATCATTTTCACAGAAAACAACTATGCTTTTTCGACCAGATCAGTCAAGTATTGGACGATTAGTAAATAGAAAGAAAAATGGGAAAAATACAGCAAAAGTATCCGTAGGATCAGACACAGCAAAGATTGGAATGACATTTTCAACGAAAACCAAAAAATGGGATGCGGAGATTACAACAGAGGAAAAATGGGAAAAGCAAATGTCTGATCTCACAAGTGTGTTTATTCCAGCAAAAGAAATTTTATCCAATGCATGGAATTTAGATGCAGCAGTGAAGATGGGAAATGTAGAATTTGATGACACCTATTTAGATATTATTGCAGCTGCTAAAATTGATATTTCCAGAGGTGTAGATTCCGCTGCAAGGAAGAAATATTTAAAGATTTTACAACAGATTAGCAGTGGAAAAGTTACTTTACATGAAGATCGTTTTTATTTAAAACCAGGTACACAAGCAAAATTAGAATTTAATTTAGTTGCAGAAGGTTTACGTAAGATAGCTCTATTATGGCAGCTTATTAAGAACGGAACATTAGAGAAAGGATCTGTATTATTTTGGGATGAACCAGAGGCTAATATTAATCCGAAATATATTCCTGTGTTGGCAGAATTATTAATTATGCTGGAAAAAGAGGGTGTACAGATTTTTGTTTCAACACATGATTATTTTTTATCTAAGTATATTGAAATAAAACGGAAATCTGACAGTAATGTTCAGTATATTTCGCTGTATAAAGATGAAATGAGTAAAGTGCAATGTGAGATTGCAAAAGAATTTGAATTACTGGAACATAATACGATTATGGATACTTTTCGTCAACTTTATAGAGAAGAAATTGGGGTGGTATTATAGTGAAAGTAATAACAGAATCGGAAATGAATTTTGGAGAATTTGATGAATCTAACTTGTTTCATATTGAAAATTCTAAAATTTATAGGGATCTTGGTGATGGAATTAAGACAGTAGAGTTTATTTTAAAATATAAAGAGGACAGTATTATATTTTTAGAAGCAAAGAAAAGTTGTCTTAATGCGGAGAAACGGCATGAAACAGAGGAGAAAGAACATAAATTTGAAGTTTATTTTTCTTCACTAGTAGAAAAATTTATTGCATCTTTACATATTTATTTAGCTTCTATTTTAGGTAGATATCCGGATATTTCAGAGGTTGGAGATAGCTTACAATCTGTAGATGAAATGAAAAATATGAAATTAAAGTTTGTATTGGTAATTAAGAATGCTGAAGATGTTGCTTGGTTAGTAGGACCATCTGCAGAATTAAAAGCCAGGTTATTACAGATTAGAAAAATTTGGAATATTGAAATAATGGTATTGAATGAAGAGTTAGCAGAAAAGCTTAGTTTAACAGCAAACAATCAAGATTATGCATTATAACCATTAGGTTGTTACCCATACCAATTAGGACCATTATAATGTATTTTCTAAAAGACTCAGGGACCATGGACTTCTGGGTCTTTTAGATTGCTGCAATAATTGAAACAGGAAGGCAGGAATATCAATTTATGAACGATACACAAGACAACAAATGGGACAAACTATTGCACATCAAAACCATGGGCAGTAGACAGACTCAAGTCATCTAAATATTTGATACCAATATTAGAAAATTTATATATTTCTCCAGAAGAATTTTTAAAGGAAATAAAGGAGGTAAAAATAAAATGATAAAAGACATAATGAAAGATCCATTGTTTCTAGCACAGAAATCAACAGATGCAACAAAAGCAGATCAGCAGGTAGTAGTTAATCTGTTAGATACACTAAGAGCTAATTTAGATCATTGTGTTGGAATGGCAGCAAATATGATCGGCGTTAAAAAGAACATTATCGTAGTAGCAGTTGGGCCATTTCAGTTTGCAATGATCAATCCGAAGATTACAAAGAAATCAGGCGTATTTGAGACAGAAGAAGGATGTTTATCTTTGGATGGAGTGAGACCTTGTAAGAGATATAAGGAGATAGAAGTAGATTATCTGGATCAGGACTTTAAAGAGCAGCACGGGAAATATTCTGGATGGACAGCACAGATCATACAGCATGAAATTGATCATTGCAAGGGGATTGTGATATGATTGAATTACAAACAATGGATGAAATACCAATTTTTACGATTGTAAAAATAGAAGCAGAAGAAACAGAAATTCCCATGTTAACTTTTTATGTAAAAGAAGATTCTATAGATGAACCAGAAGAGATTTCAATGGAAGAATTAACAGCTTATGACAGGAATCTAGGGATTGGAGATCAGGTAATAATCGGCCCAGATGAAACTTTGTTTCCGCTAGATATGGCAGAGAATCTTGGAATGTTTGACGAAATCGATCCGTTGAGCCAGATATCAGAAACAGATCCCAGACAATGGCAGATGGAATGGATGGATAATTATATGGACGCGTTAGAAGAACTGGAGGATTCTACAACTAGGGAATAAGCCAAAATTCATGAAAATAAATCCATTAAAAGCAGATAAATTTATGGAGATGAATGTATTTATGCAGAAATTACAGATAAAACAGAAAGCATGTTATATAGAGCAAAATGGTTCCGGTGGTCCAATCATTTTATGGGGAATGTACCCTCATCGTGGAAATGAAATAGCACATATGTGGGATTGCCTGATGGAGACAGTCATTGATCAGGATTTTCTTTTCTGTGCATTCCAGGTAATAGATTGGAATGGTGATTTTTCTCCATGGAAGTCACCTGCTGCCTTTGGAGATGAAGATTTTAAAGGAAATGGTCCAAAGACTTTACAATGGTTAATGAATGATTTGATTCCAGAATTAAAAGCAGATTACGGGGTAGACAGAGAAATTTATCTGATTGGATATTCTCTTGCAGGATTGTTTGCTCTATGGGCAGCATATGAAACGGATATCTTCTCAGCAATTGCAAGCTGCTCCGGTTCTTTATGGTTCGAACAATGGGATGAATATGTGTTACATCATCAAATAAAGCATGAAAGCAATATCTACTTAAGCCTTGGAGGAAAAGAAGAAAAAACAAAGAATCCGGTCATGGCAAGAGTTGGAGATCGAACTAGAACACAGGAACGAATTTTGCGCAATGATCCTAAGGTAAAGCAAACAACATTAGAATTTAACAGCGGCGGGCATTTTGCTGATGCCCAAAAGAGATTAGTGAAAGCTGTCAAATGGTTATTAGAATGTACTTAAGAGAGGCTTCCAATGAACAACAAAACCATAAATTATTATAACAAATACACTAAATCATTCATACAAACAACAAGATCCGTAGATTTTACAAACATACAAAATAAATTTTTATCTTATCTTCCATCGGGCGCATCCATCTTAGATTTTGGGTGCGGTTCCGGACGCGATACAAAATATTTTCTAAAGCGAAACTATAATGTAACGGCGATTGACGGATCCGAAGAGATTTGTAAGGAAGCCTCAAAATATACAGGAATCAAAGTAAAACAAATGTTGTTTGAAGAATTAAATGACCAGAATATTTATGATGGAATCTGGGCATGTGCATCAATCCTTCATTTATCAAAAAGTGATCTTTTTCTTGTATTTCATAAGATGAACAAAGCATTAAAAGAAAATGGAATCATTTATACATCATTTAAGTATGGTGAATTTGAAGGGGAGAGAAATGGGCGTTATTTTACGGATTTTACAGAAGATTCATTGAAAGAATTTATCTTGCAGATCCCTCAATTACAGATCAAAGAAATATGGATAACAGGAGATGTCAGAGAAGGACGAGGTGATGAACGGTGGTTGAATATCCTGATTTGCAAGGGAAAAATATCTTAGAAATTGAACCAAAATATTATAACAATCTAAATATTGATGGATTTTCTAAAATGATGAAAAGTCCATCCTATTGCTATAAATTTTATTGGCTGGAAGCGATCATACAGTTAATCTCTGAGGGAAAAACAGAATCGACATTTGATGAAATCATAGATGAGATGATCACAAATGCATGGTATTCTGTAAGAGAGTTCCATATTCACTTAAGTGGAATGCCACTGGACGGGCAGATCAAGGATGGATTGGAGAGAGCAGTCCTTTTGCTAACAGAGCTTAGTGAATTATCGGCGAATGCTTCGAAAGTAGAGATTAATATGATACCCGTATATGATTCCGCACGTCGACAGGGGTATGAAATATGGGATTATTCATAAGGATTTTAAAAGGGCAGAAGAATATGTGGTCAGAAAAGCAAAGAAAATATCAGAAGAATATATGTAGTAAATTAATGCTAGCTATTTTGTTACTCGCAAGTGTCATAATACTTACAGCATGTAGATCATCAAATATAAAAGAAACAACAAAACAAACAGATTATAAGACAAAGAAGTGGAAACCATTGGTGATAACAAAGCGAGAAAAAGCTCAGGCACAAAAAGAAGTTAAGCAAATTTCAGACATTTGTCAAAACATAAAAATCAATGAGAATAAAGTTACAAAAAAAGACTTACAAACACTATATGATACATTAACATCCAAAGGTTATCCTGTTGCCCAGATTGGGGAAGAAAAACATAGTACAAAAAATGCACCAGTAAAATTCAAACCATCCAAGACAAGTCATGGTGAGAAATTGAAAACATTTTATGAAAAAACAAAAGCTGGAAAACCAACAACGATAACATTGTTACAGCAAAATAGTTCCGGAGGATTTGCAAATATCCGATTACAAAGCAACAATGGAAAGACAGAAGGAATTTTGACAACGATCTATAAAGAAGATGGTAAATTTTCTATGAGTGAAATGGTAAAGTATCAAGTGAAAAAACTGGAATTGAATGAAAAAAATATTATGACTTTGGAATTTTACTTATCCGATCAAGCAGAATTACAGACGGATGGTACGATGGAATTTCAATGTAATTGAATGTTAAATTTTCGCCATTCGTTGCATAGAAATGCATCAAACAGCAGATAATACCATCATAAAAATTTCCAAAGTAGAAAGGAACTCATATCATGGTATTAAAAGAGACAGAAAGAACAGCAATTGAAAACCTAAGAACACAGGAGAAAAGCTGCATAGAAAAGTATCAAAAATACGCACAGCAGGCGATCGATCCAGAACTTAAAAATCTTTTTGAACAGTTACACAAAAAAGAGCAGACACATTACGATTCACTCACACAGGTCTTAGATGGAACAGTACCGTCAAGTGACTGCAATGACAGTGATGGAAGAGACTATGAACCAAGAGCAATCTATACAGCAGCGAGCCAGTCCGAAGATAAGATGCATGATGCATTTCTTGCAACTGATGCAATTGGAACAGAGAAATTGGTTTCCGGAGAGTATAATACAAATGTATTTATGTTTGGTGACAGTGATCTTAGAAAGTTGATGGCAGACATTCAGGTAGAAGAACAGAATCATGCCGAAATGCTATATAAATATAAGACAGCAAACGGAATGCAGTAATGCAATAGATATATGATAATTTTAAAGGACTCAGGAGCCGTGGACTTCTGAGTCTTTTGTTATCATTACAAAAACATCAATAATGTATGGATTGGATAAGATATGAAAATATGATAGAATTAATACAAATAAAGTACTATACAAGAGAGGACATATAAAAAGATAATGAAGACAGAGCATCATACATTAACAAAGACTTGGGTTGTAGCAGCGCTGGCAAGTTTATGCTGTATTCTATGGGGAAGTGCTATTCCGATGATCAAGACAGGATATCGACTGTTACAAGTAGATACGACAAACACAGCCAGTCAGATCGTATTTGCAGGAATAAGATTTGCGTTAGCAGGACTTTTCGTCTTGATTTTTGCTTCTATACGGGAAAAGAAAGTGACACTGCCCGATGGAAAGATTCTAAAATATGCAGTTCCTGTCTGCCTTGCTCAGACTGTTGGACAGTATTTTTTCTTTTATATCGGCGTGGCACATACATCTGGAGTGAAAGGTGGAATCATTACAGGTTTAGGAAATTTTATCGCAATCCTAATGTCATGTTTGATTGTACGAAATGAAAAACTAACGGGAAGAAAATTAACAGGATGCATCTTAGGATTTGCAGGAGTTGTCGTGATCAATCTTCTTGGGAATTCTTTGGATTTCGGCTTTACGATGATGGGAGAAGGATTCGTTTTGATTTCACAGTTAGCCTATGCAACATCCACGATATTGATCAATTACTATTCAAAAAAAGTATCACCAGTTATATTAAGTGGAACTCAGTTTTTTATTGGTGGAATTGTATTATTTTTAATCGGAAACGCAATGGGTGGACATTTAGATCATGTAACAGTTGGTGGAATTACGGTCGTGTTGTATCTTGCATTGGTATCTGCAGTTGCCTATACACTTTGGTCTGTATTACTTGCATATAATGATGTGTCAAAGGTAGCAATCTTTGGATTTGTAAATCCATTATGCAGTGTAATCTTGTCAGCATTGGTATTGGGAGAAGTCAAACAGGCATTTAATATTGGAAGTCTGATTGCACTCGCACTTGTATGTGTTGGAATTTATATTGTAAATGCAAAGAAAAATAACAAATCAAATGTTGAGTAAGGAGGAAAACATTATGAGATATGAAATTTTAGGTGAAACACTTCCAGTAGTTATCTGTTATCTGGAATCTGGAGAAAAAATGGTTACAGAAGGTGGAGGAATGTCTTGGATGTCTCCAAATATGAAAATGGAAACAACTTCGAATGGAGGAATAGGAAAGATCTTTGGAAGAGCGTTTTCAGGAGAAAAGATGTTCCAGAATGTTTATACCGCACAAGGCGGAGAAGGGATGATCGCCTTTGCTTCATGCTTCCCGGGATCCATCAAGGCATTTGAAATTGCACCTGGACAGGAAATGATATTACAAAAAAGTGCTTATCTTGCCGGTGAGAATGGAGTTGAGTTATCTGCATTCTTTAATAAAAAGATCGGAGCTGGATTATTTGGCGGAGAAGGTTTTATTATGCAGAAAGCATCTGGCCATGGTATCATGTTTGCAGAATTTGATGGTCATGTTGTGGAATATGAATTAGAGGCTGGAGAGCAGATTGTTGTAGACACTGGACATTTGGCCGCGATGACAGCAAGTTGTACGATGGAGATCAAAAGTGTTCCGGGTGTAAAGAATATGTTGTTTGGTGGAGAAGGAGTGTTTAACACAATACTTACAGGTCCTGGGAAAGTATGGCTGCAAACAATGCCGATCAGTAATGTAGCTGGAGTATTAAGCCCATATTTTCCAAGCTCTAGTAAATAGAGAAAAATATGAATAGGCTAAGGAATGGGGAGTGATCAATATGGCCTTTTTTGATTATGATCGAAATGGGAAAAAAGATTAGAAAGACAATGCCAGAGAATATTATCTTTATAACAAATTGAAAGAAGATGATGCATCGAAGCATAACCGAGAAAAGGAAGAATCATCCGATGATGGGAAATCAAATGTTGGGTGTGGTTCTGTACTATTGTGTTTTTTATTTATGTTTTGTATGATGTGGTTCGCTACGATGGTTAATTCATTATGCAAATAGAGGAGTATAGAATAATGACAAAGACAAAGGCTTATATTGCGATCGACCTCAAATCATTCTATGCTTCTGTGGAATGTAAGGAGCGAAATCGCGATCCTTTAACGACAAATCTTGTGGTTGCAGATCAAAGCCGGACGGAGAAGACGATCTGCCTTGCGGTATCTCCATCGCTGAAAAGCTATGGAATACCAGGCAGACCACGTTTGTTTGAAGTCGTGCAAAAGATTAAAGAAGTCAATAATACCCGCAGGTGGAAAGCTTTAAACAGAACATTTACAGGTTCGTCGGATGACAGCACAGAATTAAATGTAAATCCGGCATTGAAGGTTGATTATATTGTTGCACCACCACGTATGGAATACTATTTGGAATATAGTTCCAAGATTTATAATATCTATCTGAAGTATATTGCTCCAGAAGATATTTTTCCGTACTCAATTGATGAAGTATTTATTATAGATGCAACAGATTATCTGAATACTTATCAGATGACTGCAAGGGAACTTGCCATGACTATGATACGAGACGTTTTAAAAACAACGGGAATTACAGCAACCGCCGGAATCGGAACGAATATGTATCTGTGCAAGATTGCGATGGATATCGTAGCAAAGCATATTAAACCGGATAAGGATGGCGTAAGGATCGCCGAATTAGACGAAATGTCTTACCGTAGGAAGCTATGGAATCACAGACCGCTTACGGATTTCTGGAGAGTAGGCAAAGGCTATGCGAAGAAGTTGGAAGAACACGGTCTTTTCTCAATGGGAGATGTTGCAAGATGTTCCATCGGAAAGCCAAATGAATTCCATAATGAAGAACTGCTTTATAAGATGTTTGGGATCAATGCGGAACTGCTGATCGATCATGCCTGGGGCTATGAGCCTTGTACTATGGAGCAAGTCAAAGCGTACAAACCGGAAACCAACAGTGTATGCTCCGGGCAAGTACTTCACTGCCCCTATGACTTTGATAAGGCAAAGTTAGTTGTAAAAGAAATGACTGATCTTATGACACTTGATCTGGTAGATAAGAGACTTGTTACTGACCAGATCGTATTGACCGTAGGTTATGATATAGAAAATCTAACGGATCCAGACAGATATAGGAAGTACAAGGGATCGGTTACGATTGATCGGTATGGGAGGAAAGTTCCCAAACATGCTCACGGAACAACAAACCTAAAAAGGCAGACATCATCTACCATGCTGATCACAGATGCAGTGATGGAATTATATGATCGGATCGTGGATAAAAATCTGCTGATCAGAAGAATCAATATCACAGCGAACAAGCTCGTGGATGAAAGTTTTTCAAAGGAAGAAGAAACGTATGAGCAGCTTGATCTTTTTACAGATTATACGGTAAAGGAACAGGAACAAGCCGAAGAAGAGGCTGTTTTAGAGCGTGAGAAACGGATGCAACAGACAATGCTCACAATCAAAAAGAAGTTTGGGAAGAACGCTATCTTGAAAGGAATGAACCTTCAGGAGGGAGCAACAGCAAAAGACCGTAATGAGCAGATCGGCGGACATAAAGCATAGAAAGTAAGTATTCAGTGTCAATGGAGGAATATTATGAAGGATCAGTGCAATCATAAATACGATGATATTATCAATCTGCCGCATCCAACTTCAAAGAAGCACCCTCGTATGTCACTTTATGCCAGGGCAGCACAGTTTTCGCCTTTTGCGGCACTTACCGGACACGAAGCAGCTATTAAAGAAACTGTAAGACAAACAGATGCAAAACAGGTGTTGAGTGAAGAAGTTATAGCAGAATTAAATAAAAAGTTATATCTGATTGCTGAAACGATCGGTACACAGCAAATGGTTGAGATCACGTATTTTGTACCAGATGCTAAGAAAGATGGGGGAGCATATATTACCTGTTCTGGTTGTGTAAAGAAAATTGATAAATATAAACATACAGTTGTTATGACTGATCAGACGATCATCCCTATTGAACAGATAAGTGATATAGAGGGAGAAATGTTTGAAGAATAGTAATGGTGCCTGATTCGATCAAAAAATCAGGCACCATTGCTGTTTCATAAAAATCTACATACTCTGATGGAATGTACGACGAATCACTTCTTCCTGCTGTTCGCGGGATAATCGATTAAAGTTCACGGCATATCCAGAAACACGGATCGTAAGTGTTGGATATTTTTCTGGATGTTCCATAGCATCGATCAAAGTTTCTCTATGCATAACATTTACATTCAAATGATGTGCACCTTGAACAAAGTATCCGTCTAAGATTGTTGTAAGGTTTTGTACTCGTTGTTCCTGATCTTTTCCAAGATCATCTGCGCGGTCGTCATCATTTCCATACTTAGGGAAATCACCAATGGTTTCAAAGTCAATTGCTACACCATTTTCATTGCGGATTGGTTTTACAGTTGCATATTTGATCGCTGATAGAGAGTCTGCGGCAATAGACAGACCAGCAATTCCATAAGCTGCGATTCGCTCTAAGTTTGTATCATGAAGAGCAAACTGGCTGGCTTCATATGCGTATTTATCATGCATAAAATGAATGATATTTACTGTATCAACATATAATTCAGTAACATAAGTCATAACTTTCTTATAGTTTTCCCATACTTTGTCAAAATCAAGAACGTCATCTGTGATCGGTTCGATTCCAGGAACAACCTGGATTCCTTTTTTCTTGTCAATTCCTCCATTGATCGCATAAAGCAGTGATTTTGCCAGATTGCAGCGGGCTCCGAACAGCTGTGCCTGTTTTCCAACCTTCATTGCAGATACACAACAAGCGATCGCATAATCATCCCCATAGACTGGGCGCATAACATCATCATTTTCATATTGGATAGAGTCCGTATCAATAGAAACTTTAGAGCAAAAATGTTTAAAGTTGTCTGGCAGTTTTTCAGACCATAAAACAGTTAAGTTAGGCTCTGGAGCAGTTCCAATGTTATATAAAGTATGAAGATAACGGAAAGAGTTCTTAGTAACCAGAGGTTTTCCATTAATACCAACTCCACCGATAGATTCCGTGATCCACGTAGGATCCCCCCAAAAAAATAGTTCGTCATATTCAGGAGTTCTTAAATGTCTTGTAAGACGAAGTTTGATGATAAATTGATCGATCAATTCCTAAGCTTCTGTTTCTGTGATCACTCCATTTTTAAGATCTCGTTCAATATAAATATCAAGGAATGTAGAAGTACATCCAAGGGAAGTTGCAGCTCCATTATTTTCTTTTGTTCCCGCAAGATATCCCATATAAACCGACTGAACAGCTTCTTTCGCATTTTTTGCAGGTTTTGAAATATCAACACCATAAGATGCAGCCATTTCTTTCATTTTAGAAAGGGCACGGATCTGCTCAGAAATTTCTTCACGCAGACGGATGCGGTCTTCTGTCATAGGTCCATCTTCAAAGTCTAAATCTTTTTGTTTTTCTTCGATCAAGTGGTCGATTCCATAAAGAGCAACACGACGGTAGTCTCCAATAATACGTCCACGTCCATAAGCATCAGGAAGTCCTGTTAGAAGTCCAGCAGTTCTTCACATTTATTCCAGACTTTTTTTGTTTTCTGAGATACATCAGCTAAGAAAGAGTCATCTCCTTCATAGAGAGTGTAGTTTTTCTGTATAAAATTTCTTACATTGATTTCTTTTGTCCAGACACCATCGTTGAATCCATTCCATTCGTTTAACATGATTTTTCCTCCGTAAAATAAACATGATTAAAATAGGTTTGTTGTAACATCTCTGTTTTCTTTTTATCCATGGCAGGTACACCTTCTAAAGAATAAGGAATATCCATAACTTTATATTTGTTGGTACCAAGTAAATGATAGGGAAGCAGCTCAACTTTCTTTACATTAGGAATCGTTTGAATATAAGCTTTTAACTGATCCATATGATCTTCGCTGTCAGTAATTCCTGGAACAACGACATGGCGAATCCATATCTTAGTCTGATGTTTTTTTAAAGCATTCAAAAATTCTTCAAAACGATCCATTGATCTTCCTGTCATTTTTTCATAATCCGTTTTATGGATGTGTTTCAGATCAAGAAGAACAAGATCTGTATGATTTAAAATCTCATCATAATCAGAAAGTCCATAACCTGCAGTGTCGATGCAAGTGTGAATGCCTTCATTCTTGCATAGTTTTAAAGTCTCTTTTAAAAAATCAGGTTGTAATAAAGGTTCTCCACCAGAAAAAGTAACACCACCATCTTCTTTAAAATAAGGTTTAAATCGTCGGATCTTTGCAACGAGTTCTTCCGGTGAGTATTCGGTCCCGCCAGATAATTCCCAAGTATCAGGATTATGGCAGAAACAACATCTTAGAGCACATCCTTGTAAAAAGATAACGGTTCGTATCCCTGGTCCATCAACCAGACCCATGGATTCGATGGAATGGACATGACCAACTGTCATAATATTCCTCCTTATGGATGATACGTACTTAGGACAAATACGTAAAAAGTTAACAGGATCAATATCTGAACGATGAAGCGTTGTAAAAATAGAATAAAAAAACGCCGCACGTCCAGACAGATTGTCCAGATGGTCGGCGATTAATGATCATACTTCCATGTGGTTAATTCCACGTGCTCCGTCAGTTATATGACCTTATGGCTATAAGATACTATAGAAAATGAGATTCATCAACCCCTTAATTTTGTCGAAAGACTTCACAAATTGTACAAAAAATGATACAATATATTTATCAAAACAACTTAAAGGAGGATATGCCTATGAAGCTAGAGAAATTGCAGTTCGTTGTAGAAGATGGAGTTGGTATCATCACAATGAACTATATGAAGAATCTTAATGCAATTGATGATCAGATGGCAGACGAGTTGATGTACGTAGTAGATACTTGTGAGAATGACCCGAATGTAAAAGTTGTTGTTTTAAAAGGAATGCCAAAGGCATTTTCAGCAGGAGGAGACATTGGATACTTCTATAACCTGATCCAACAAGGTGGAGAAGTGAATATGGATTCTCTGATCAGTAAAGTTGGCAATGTAACCGATGGTCTGAAGCGTATGAGTAAGCTTGTGATCTCAAGTGTAAGTGGAGCGGCAGCAGGTGCAGGAGTAAGTCTTGCATTTTCAGGGGACTTTGTTGTATGCGCAGACAATGCGAAGTTTATTATGGCATTTGTGAATCTTGGACTAGTTCCAGATACCGGTGGAACGTACCTGTTTGTTAAGAGTCTTGGAATTCAGAAGGCAATGGAACTGTGTATTACAGGAAGACCAATGAAAGCACAGGAAGCAAAAGATGCCGGAATGGTATATGATGTAGTTCCAGCGGAGGAATTAGATGATACCGTTATGAAACTTGCTAAGAAATTTGCTAGTGGACCATTACTTTCTTATAAGAATATCAAGAAACAGATTTATCAGGCAGGGCTTGCTGATTATAAGAAATACCTGGATGAATGTGAGATTCCGACACAGCGTGAATGTGCGGCATCTTCTGATTTTATAGAAGGAGTCAAAGCTTTTATGGAGAAGAGAAAGGCTGAATTCAAAGGAGAATAAAGCCAGGATCAAACCATGAACATAGAAGGGAGGTCACGCCTTTGAAGTCAAAAGTTGTAACAAGAGAGGAAGCGCTCTCAAGAATTCATGATGGACAGACGATCATGTTTGGAGACTGGCATGGAGAATTTGCAGCAGATGAGATCATTGATGGAATGTTAGAAAAAGGAATCAAAGACATTGATGCGATCGCTGTATCTGCTGGAATGGCGGATCAAGGAGTCGGAAAGCTGATCAAAGATCACAGAGTTAAGAGTTTGATCACAACACATATTGGGTTGAACCCGATCGCCAAGGATCAGATGTTTGCAGGAGAACTTGCGATAGAATTTAGTCCGCAAGGAACCTTTGCAGAAAGAATCCGTTGTGGTGGAGCAGGCTTAGGTGGCTGTCTGACACCAACAGGACTTGGTACAGAAGTAGAAGAAGGTAAACAAAAACTAACGATTGATGGCAAAGAATATCTTCTGGAATTACCATTGCGTGCAGATGTTGCTTTAATCAAAGCAACGAAAGCAGATACTGCAGGTAATATTTCATTCCGAATGAATTCCAGAGCAACAAACAGTACGATGGCTATGGCTGCTGATATGGTGATTGTTGAAGTCGAAGAGATCGTGGAAGTGGGTGAACTAGGACCAGAAGAGATCGATGTTCCAGCACCTGTGATCGATATGATCTATGAAAGAACCGGTGAGAAACGACCAATGTGTCCAATGTGGCAGCGAGCCAAAGCAAAAGCGGAAGGAGGTCAGTGATATGGCAGGATTGACAGGAAGAAAGCTGATCGCATCACGATGTGCAAAGTTTTTTAAAGATGGAGATTTTGTAAATCTTGGTATCGGAGTTCCGCTGATGTGTGTAAATTATCTCCCAGAAGGTGTGGATCTGTGGCTGGAAGCAGAGATCGGAACCGTCGGAAGTGGACCAACCCCAAGCTGGGATAAAGTAGATATTGATGTTATTGATGCCGGCGGACAGCCTGCATCTGTGATCAAAGGTGGAAGCGTGTATGATCATGAGATGTCTTTTGCATTTATACGTGGCGGACATATTGATGCAGCAGTTCTTGGTACACTTCAGGTAGACCAAGAAGGCAATATCGCTAACTGGACGATTCCAGGGAAGATGGTGCCAGGAATGGGTGGTGCCATGGATCTGTGTGCCGGAGTGAAGAAGATCATTGTAGCAACAGACCATTGTGAAAAGAGTGGAAAGTCTAAGATATTAAAGAAATGTACACTTCCTTTGACGGGAGTTCATTGTGTAACAGATATCGTAACAGAACGCTGCTATTTTGAAGTTACAAAAGATGGTCTCGTGTTAAGGGAACTTGCAGAAGGATATAGTGTAGAAGATATCCTTGCATGCACAGAAGCTGATGTGATCGTACCGGATGAAATTGGTGTTATGAGCTGATAATAGACGCAGGAAAGCATATAGAAAAACAGCACTGTACAGGAATAAAATTCCCAATGCAGTGCTGTTTTTATTAGTTTATTTAATCTTCTTTTGGCAACGCAATATTTAAAATAATTGCAACAAGTGCAGCAGGTACGATACCAGATCCTCCAAAGATTAACTGAATTCCTTCAGGAAGTCCGGAAAGAACTGTACTGTTTGCACCGATTCCGTATCCAAGACCAAGTGCTACAGATACGATTGTGATATTTCTCATACCCATTGGCTCTTTTGTGATCAGCTGAATACCACTGATTACGATAGAAGAGAACATCATAACGGCTGCTCCACCTAATACGCTCTGTGGCATGATAGAGATCAGGGCAGCAAGTTTTGGAAATAACCCACAAAGAATTAAGAAGATTGCTCCTGTAGCCAGTGCAAAACGGTTTACGATCTTTGTCATAGTAACAAGACCAACGTTCTGGCTGAATGATGTATTTGGTAAAACACCAAAGAATGCTGCGAGTGTAGATCCGATACCATCACAGACAACACCACCAGAAAGCTCAGAATCTGTAGCTTCACGATCCATACCACCTTCGATAACACCAGAAATATCTCCGACTGTTTCTACAGCGGTTACGATAAACATGATAAGTACAGGAACGATCGCTCTTGCATCAAAAACAATTTTTACAGGCATAAATTTTGGAACGGCAAACCAGCTGGCTTGTGCAACTTTATCCCAATTTAATACCCATGCTTTTGTGTATTCTACACCATCTGCATTCACGGCAGTTGTAGGAAGTACAACACCCATGATTCCCGCAATGATATATCCTGCGATAATTCCAATCAATACGGAAGAAGCACTTGTCATACCTTTTGTTCCATGCTTTAATGCGATGATGATCACAAGAACAATAGTTCCAAGTAATAAGTTCTCAATTGATCCGAAATCATTAGCGGAATTTCCACCACCAAAAGAATTGACACCAACACCGATCAGTGACAATCCAATGGAAAGTACAACCGTACCGGTTACAACCGCTGGGAAAAATCTTCGAAGTGGTTTTAACATAAATCCTAATACAGATTCAAATAATCCACCGATAATGGAAGCACCCATGATCGCACCATATCCAAGAATTCCACCACCCATGACTCCAGCAACACTGCTGCAGACACCGATAAATCCTGAACTGGTTCCCATGATGATTGGGACTTTTCCACCGATTGGTCCAATTGCATATAACTGGATCAGAGTGACAATTCCGGCAATTAACATAGCATTTTGTAAAAGCGCAATCTGAACGTCTGCAAATTCGGTTCCGGAAGCAATACCACAAGCCCCTGTAATGATCAGAACTGGAGTTAAGTTTCCTACGAACATGGCGAATACATGCTGCAGACCAAGGAGAATCGCTTTTTGCAGCGGAAGTTTTCCATAAAAATCGTACTCCGCACCTTTGTTTTTCTCTTGATTCATTTTTCTTTCGTCTCCTTTTTATAATGCATGATGAGCAGTTTTATACTGCTGTTTTTACAGCATAGTATTATAAAGGATTTGGCAGAAAATGTATAGTTCTTTTTTATGAGCAATTAATTATTATAACTTTATAATTTAAGAATCTGATTAAGAATCTAAAAAATAGAAATGTATAAGGAGATTTAAAAGAAAACACAAAATAAGTTTGAATAACTATAACATATTTGCTATAATAAATCATATCAGTATGCAGAAATACAGGAGGCTTTTACTATGGAGAATAAAAGTAGTTACCAGATAAACGAGCAGGGAGTGCTCGGAGAAGTGAAAATTGCAGATGATGTGATCGCAGTGATCGCAGGAATCGCAGCGACTGAAGTGACAGGTGTTGCCAGAATGTGTGGAAATATTACAAATGAACTGGTAAGTAAACTAGGAGTTAACAATTTATCCAAGGGAGTCAAAGTTGTCGTAGAGGATCATCATGTAAGAGTCAATCTTGCATTAGAACTTGATTATGGAGTAAGTATTCCAGAGATATCAGAGAAAGTTCAGAATCGAGTAAAGTCTGCCATTGAGAATATGACGGGATTGAAAGTAAAAGAAGTCAATGTTCGTGTTGCAGGTGTGGCAGCAGAAGAAGAGTAGAAATAATATAAAAGCAAAGTCAGACGGGACTGATCAACAGTTCCGTCTTTGTATCGCAGAAAGGAATCATAATGAAAAGAAGTGAGGTAAGAGAACATATTTTTAGAATTTTATTTTGTGTAGAATTCTGTGAAAAGGAAGAATTTGAAGATCAGATAGAGTTATATTTTCATGGACATGAGAGTATTAATGAGAAGACTCAGAAAGAGATTACAGCAAAGACAGAGAATCTGATCGAACACTTAGATGAGATTGATGAAGAAATTTCAGCTCATACAAATGCATGGAATCTTGAAAGACTTGGAAAGGCAGAATTGTCTATTTTAAGACTTGCAACATATGAAATCTTATTAGATGAACAGGTGCCAAGAAAGGTAGCGATCAATGAAGCAGTAGAACTTGCAAAGAAATACTGCAACGAGAAAGCAGCTCCATTTATCAATGGTGTGTTAAGTAAGATTGGACAGGATATGAATGAAGAATAAAGTTTTTTCTGTAACACAGATTAATACTTATATCAAGAGAATGTTTCAAAGTGATTATGCTCTGAGAAGAATCTCGATCAAAGGACAGGTATCAAACTGCAAATACCATTCTTCCGGGCATATTTATTTTTCATTAAAGGATGAAGGAAGCCAGATATCTTGTGTTATGTTTGCGAATGCAAGATATGATGGGCTGAAGTTTGAGTTAGAAGATGGACAGGAAGTTGTAGTTGATGGGAATATCAGTGTGTATGAGCGTGGAGGAAGTTACCAGCTTTATGCACAAGAGATCCGCCTCAATGGAATCGGGGAGCTTTATGTAGCTTATGAGATGTTAAAACAGAAGTTATATGAAGAAGGTTTATTTGATCATGAGAAGAAGAAACCAATTCCTAAGAATCCAAAGAAGATCGGAGTGGTAACTGCAAGGACAGGTGCGGCGATCCATGATATCATTAGTACAGCAAAGAGAAGGAATCCTTATGTCCAGCTTATTTTATATCCAGCGAAAGTGCAGGGAGATGGAGCGTCAGATACCATTGTTGCAGGAATTAAAGCATTAGATCAATATGGAGTGGATATCATCATTGTCGGAAGAGGTGGTGGATCCATCGAAGATTTATGGGCATTTAATGAGGAGAAGGTTGCAAGAGCAATCTATGAAGCACAGACACCGATCATTTCTGGAACAGGACATGAGGTAGACACAACAATTGCAGATTATGCTGCGGATCTTCGAGCAGCAACACCAACGGCGGCATGTGAGCTTGCAGTTCCAGATATCAGAGAAGTGATGGAAGGAATCATCAATAGAGAATATACGCTTCGAACATTATTGAAACAGGTGGTTCGTAGATATCAGATGAAATTGCAACAATATCAGATTACAATTGCTAATTTTGATCCTCGTTTTCAATTACAGGAACAGAAGATGCATTTAGCAGAATTGGAAGAACAGATCCATGCAGTAATGAAGAACAAGATGACTGACTATCAGCACAAACTGGAATTGTATACAAAAGAACTTCACGGATTGTCTCCGACGGCGAAACTTATTAATGGTTTTGGATATATCGAAGGATCAAACGGAGAGCCAGTGACAAGTGTTAAGAAGGTGATGGAAGGAGATCGGATTTCATTGACGATTTCTGATGGAACGATCATTACGAAAGCAGAGCAGATCAAGAGAATGGATGAAATTAAGGAAAGTTAAGAAAGAGGAAATTTGATATGGCAAAGAAAAAATTTGATATAGATCAGGGATTTGAGCAGTTAGATGAGATTCTTACAAAGCTTTCCGGAGAAGAGATCAAACTTCCAGAGGCAGTAAAATTGTATACGGAAGGCGTCGGGCTTGTAAAACAGTGCAAAGATTCTTTAGATAAAGTAGAAAAAGAACTGATCATATTAGAAGAAAATGGGGAAGAACATGAACTTTAAGGCTGAGATGAATGAAAGGGTAGAGCAGATTGAACAGATTTTAGATCAATATCTGCCACCCAAAGAAGGATTACAAAAAACAGTTTTAACTGCAATGAATACAACAGTAAAGGCAGGAGGAAAACGTCTTCGTCCAATGCTGATCAATGAAACTTATAAGATGTTTGGAGGAGAGGGAGATATCGTAAAACCATTTATGGCGGCGATTGAGATGATCCACACATATTCTCTGATCCATGATGATCTGCCAGCATTAGATAATGATGATTATCGAAGAGGACAAAAGACATGTCATATTGTTTATGGAGAAGATATGGCGATCCTTGCGGGTGATGCGTTGCTTAATTATGCATATGAAGTTGCAACGAAAGCATTTGATCTTGCGGATCAAGATGAGATGATGAATGTAGTTGAAGCAGTGAAGATTCTTGCGAGAAAACCTGGAATCTATGGAATGATCGGTGGACAGGTTGCAGATGTTGAGCTAGAGGGAACACCGCTTAGTATGGAACAGATTTTGTTTATCCATAAGAATAAGACATCAGCATTGATCGAGGCTTGCATGATGATCGGAGCAGTTCTTGCAGGGGCATCGAAAGAAGATGTTATGGCGATGGAAGAATGTGGGGAATATATTGGACTTGCATTCCAGATTCAGGATGATATTCTGGATCTTACTGGAGATGAAGAAGAGATTGGAAAGCCAGTCGGAAGTGATGAGAAGAATCACAAGACGACTTACGTGACATTAAAGGGATTGGAACAATCTGCAAAAGATGTAGAAGAAATTTCAAAGAAAGCAATTGAGATTTTAGCAAGATATGATGTGGGTGATCGTTATCTTACAAATCTTACAAGATTTTTAATTCATCGAACACACTAAGCAGAGAGAAAGAGGAAGCATTATGTTAGAATATATCAATGATCCAAATGATATAAAACGGATTCAGCCAGAGGATTATAAACTTCTGGCGAAAGATATCCGCCGTTTTCTTTTGAAAAATGTCAGTCGTACAGGAGGACATCTGGCATCGAATCTTGGAATCGTAGAACTTACGATGGCACTTCATCTTGTTCTTGATTTTCCAAAGGATCAGTTGATCTTTGATGTTGGACATCAATCCTATGTACACAAGATTTTGACAGGCAGAAAGGATGGATTTCAGAATCTGCGACAATTTCATGGTATGAGTGGATTCCCAAAGAGAAAAGAAAGTAACTGTGATGCATTCCATAGTGGACACAGTTCCATGTCTTTATCTGCTGCACTTGGGATGGTTACGGCAAGAGATATCAATCATACAGATGAGACGATCGTTGCGGTGATCGGAGATGGTGCTTTATCTGGAGGAATGGCATACGAAGCATTAAATAATATGGCAAGATTGCGTAAAGAAAAGAAAAATCTTATGGTTATTTTGAATGATAATAAGATGTCTATTGCAGAAAATGTCGGTGGAATGTCTGCATATTTAAATAAAGTCAGAACAAAGAAAGAATATGTTGAATTCAAAGGAAATGTAGAGCAGTCTTTGATGAAGATTCCGGGGATCGGAAGGGAACTGACAACGATCATTAAGAAATCAAAAGATTTGATCAAACAGTTATTTGTTCCGGGAATGTATTTTGAAGATATGGGGATTACATATGTTGGACCGATTGACGGACATAATATTCCTTTAATGGTGGATACATTAAATCGTGCAAAACAATTAGATGAGCCAATCATCATTCATGTTGTAACAAAGAAAGGAAAAGGTTATCGCCCTGCGGAACAAAATCCAGCGAAATTTCATGGAATCAGCCCGTTTTCCCTAAAGACAGGAGAAGTACTTAAAAAGTCAGATAATCCATCTAATACAGCTGTATTTTCCCAGACATTGATCGAAGAAGCAAAGAAAGATAAAACGATCGTTGCTGTAACGGCAGCTATGCCAGATGGAACTGGACTAGGTAAATTCAAGGAACATTTTCCAGATCGATTCTTTGATGTAGGAATTGCAGAGCAACATGCGGTAACATTTTGCGCGGGTATGGCTTCTAGAGGATTAAAACCAGTATTTGCAGTTTATTCCACTTTTTTGCAAAGAGGATTTGATCAGGTTCTTCATGATGTTGCGATTGGTAATTATCCAGTGATTTTTGGGATCGATCGTTCAGGTCTTGTTGGAGCAGATGGAGAAACGCATCAGGGAATCTTTGATATCCCATATTTATCTATGATTCCAAATGTTACAGTCATGGCACCGATCAATGGAAGAGAACTTAAAGAGATGTTAAAAGATGCACTGCATCATGCAAAGGGACCAACGGCGATCAAGTATTCTAGAGGAGAAGCTCTTTCTTTGTATGAAGATCAGTTTGAAGAGTTACACTATGGAAAAGGTCAGGTGATCAAAGAAGGAAGCGATGCCGTGATCATTGGTGTGGGTAATATTTTTGATGAGGCAGATCAAGCAGTGAAGATCCTTGGAGAAGAAGGATATAATATTGGACTTGTGAATCCAAGATATATAAAACCATTTGACAAAGAAATGATTCTTGATCTGGCAGGAAAATATGACAAGATCATTACTGTTGAAGAAGGCGTTTTAAATGGTGGTTTTGGAATGATGATCAATGAATTCTTAAGTGAAAATGATTATAAAGGGAAAGTAAGATGCTTTGGAATTGATGATCAGTTTGTAGAACATGGCTCTGTGAGTGAATTAAGAAAAATGCTTAAGATTGATGGAGAAAGTATTGCTGACTCTATCAGACAATGGATGAAGGAATAGAACAATGAAAAAAGAACGTTTAGATGTATTATTAGTAAAGAAAGGGCTTGCATCTTCCAGAGAAAAAGCGAAAGCGATCATTATGTCAGGTATCGTGTTTGTCGATGGACAAAGAGAAGATAAGGCAGGATCTACTTTTGATGAGAAACAGGAGATTGTAGTAAAAGGAAAAACATTAAAATATGTTAGTCGTGGTGGATTGAAACTTGAGAAAGCCATGAATAACTTTGATATCGTACTAAAAGATAAAGTCTGTATGGACGTTGGAGCTTCCACAGGTGGATTCACAGATTGTATGCTGCAAAATGGTGCAGTGAAAGTTTATTCTGTGGACGTTGGACACGGACAGTTAGACTGGAAATTAAGAAATGATGAGAGGGTTGTCTGCATGGAACGCACAAACATGCGTTATATGACAGAAGATGATATTGATGAGAAAGCATCATTTGTATCAATTGATGTTTCCTTCATTTCCCTTACGAAGATTCTTCCTGCGGTATATCGAATCTTGAATATGGGCGGAGAAGTGGTTGCACTGATCAAGCCACAGTTTGAAGCTGGAAGAGAAAAGGTTGGAAAAAAGGGTGTTGTAAGAGATCCGAAAGTCCATGAAGAGGTAATTGAGAAGATTTGTGATTTTGCATCGTCTAATGGATTTGAATTACTACATCTTGATTATTCTCCGATCAAAGGGCCAGAGGGAAATATTGAATATTTATTACATATGAGAAAAACGGAGACAATGGAGAATGGACATACTATGGCAGATCAGATTATAAAGATCGTAGATGCATCTCATAATGATCTGGCGAAAAATAAGGAATAACATGAAGAATTTTTTGATTTTAACGAATGAGCAAAAAGATCCGGGATTTCGTATTTCAAAACAAATTCAGGATTATATTGAGAAAAATGGTGGAAAAAGCCATAGGATGTGTGAGTTTACAAGACATATTCAGAAAGATATGAAATGTATTACGAAAGATACAGAATGTGTGATCGTTCTCGGTGGAGATGGAACAATGCTTCATGCAGCTAGACTGGTTGTAGATCATGATATTCCAATGGTTGGAGTCAATCTTGGAACACTTGGCTTTTTGACAGAGATTGAGTTATCTAAGCTGTATGAGGGCCTAGATGGACTGTTAAATGATACTTTTCAGGTTGAAGAGAGAATGATGCTAGATGGACGTGTGATCCATGCAGATCAGGAAACAGATCATCTTCCTGCATTAAATGATGTTGTGATCGCAAGAAGTGGTTTTTCGAGAATTATTTCATTTCGTATTATGGTCAATGGAAAGCTGCTAGATGTTTATGAAGCAGATGGAATTATTATCTCGACGCCAACAGGTTCTACAGGATATAATTTATCTGCTGGAGGTCCTGTTGTGAATCCGAAAGCTAACGTAATTCTTGTAACACCGATCTGTCCTCATTCATTGCAGTCAAATAGTCTTGTTTTGTCGCAGGATGATGAGATTGATATTTATATTGAGAATGTAAGGGAATCTCAGTTAGAAGAAGCCTATGTTACATTTGACGGGCAGGTTGCACGAAAACTTCAGCCGGGAGATGTCCTTCAAGTAAGAAGATCAAAGAAGATTGCAAGGATCATTAAAGTGAAAGGAGACAGCTTTTACAGAATCCTTCGAATCAAAGTTGGAGGTCAGAATGAAGAAGAATAGGCAGGAAGCGATCATTGAGTTGATTCAGAAGTATCCAATTGAAACACAGGAAGAGTTATTATCAAGATTGAATCAGATTGGATTTAAGACGACACAGGCGACGATTTCGAGAGATATCAGGGAACTTGCGCTGATCAAAAAACCAGATGCAGATGGGAAACAGATATATTGTCTGATCGATCAAGAAGATGAGACTTCAAGAAAATATCAGAGAATTCTTGCAGAAGCGATTGTGTCCATGGAATTAGCAGAGAATATGCTTGTTGTAAAAACAGTTTCTGGAATGGCAATGGCATCAGCAGCGGCACTTGATTCGTTAAATATTATCGGTATGGTTGGGACGATTGCGGGTGATGATACAATTATGTGTGTCATGAAAGATAAAAATATTGGAAGAACTGCGATCGCAGAGATTAATCATATGATCAAAAAATTAAAAGAATAAAAAAACAGAGAGGAAATCTATGCTGCAGAATTTACATGTAAAGAATCTTGCGTTGATCGACGAGATTGAGATTACATTTGATGAACATTTAAATATACTAACTGGTGAGACAGGTGCAGGGAAATCGGTCTTGATAGGATCCATAGAAAGTGCACTAGGTAAGAAAATCTCTAAAGATATGATCCGTCCAGGTGCTAAAGAAGCAGTTATTGAACTGCTTTTTTGGATTGAAGATGAAAAACTCATCAAAGAAATTGAAGCGTTTGATCTTGAAGTGGAAGATGGGCAGATCTTTATTAAACGTGTGATCAACGAAAAGAGAAGTATTAATAAGATCAATGATAGTACAGTTACATTAAATACGTTAAGAGAAGTATCAAGAAGATTATTTGATCTTCATGGGCAACAGGAACACCAAGTGCTCTTAAAAGAGAAAAATCATCTAAGTATGATGGATCATTTTTTACCAATAGAAGCAAAAAAATCGTTAGAAGAATGCAGGGAACTGTCAAAGAAATATCACAAGATTGAAGAAAAAATTAAAGAAATATCAATCGATGATCAGCAAAGATTAAGAGAACTTGATTTTCTTAAACATGAGATTTCAGAGATTGAGAATGCAAATCTGATCGAAGGAGAAGATGAAGAATTAGAAGCGGTCTATAAAAAGATTCTTCATAGCAAAGAGATCATTACATCTTGTCAGGCGGCAAGTATGCTGACTGGATATGAAGAAGAGATTTCTATCGGGAATCAACTAAGTGAAAGTCTTAGAAAAATGCAGGAAATCAGTCATTTAGATCCGGTAATACAGGGATTTTATGAGCAGTTATTATCCATAGAAGATCTTTTGAATGGATTTCACCAGGAATTGACAGATTATATGGAAGATATGGATTTTGATGAACAGACATATCAGGAAGCAGAAGAACGATTAAATGTCATCAATTCCCTCAAAGATAAATATGGTTCCTCCATTGAAGAGATCCTTGCATACGGACAAAAAGCATCAGAGCGGTATAATATTTTATGTGATGTAGAACATGAGATTGATATACTAAAACAGGAACAAAAACAGATAAAAGAACAATATATAAAAGAAGCTGAAAATCTGTCGCAAAAACGAGAAAAAGAAGCTAAAAAACTGGAACGTGATATTACAAAAGCGTTGGAAGATCTGAATTTCTTAGATGTGAGATTTGAGATCGAAATGACAAGAAAGAATCAGATCTCACCAGATGGAATTGACCAGATACGTTTTATGATCTCAACAAATCCGGGACTTCCAATGCGTCCAGTTCAGGAAGTTGCATCTGGTGGTGAGTTGTCACGTATCATGCTTGCATTAAAGTCCGTTTCGGCACAGGCGGATGGTGTTGATACATTGATCTTTGATGAGATTGACACGGGAATCAGTGGAGAAACAGCAAATCGTGTTGCTAAGAAAATGGCAGTGATTTCAAAAGATCATCAGGTAATTGCGATCACGCATCTTCCACAGATTGCAGCTATGGCAGACAGTCATTATTTTATCAGGAAACAGACAGACCAAAAAAATACACAAACAATGATTTACAAATTAAATAAAGAAGAATCATTGAAAGAAATTTCGAGAATGATCAGTGGAGATCAGAGAAGTGAAGCATCCATGGAACATGCAAAAGAAATGAAAACATTGGCAGATCAAACAAAATTATACTGATTATGAAAACGGTAATTTTCATATAATAAAAAGGATATATCAATTACGATATGTCCTTTTTTAGGAGGAAGAATATGAAAAAATACAGTTACCGTAAGCTTCTCATTATACTTTTTATGTTGAATTTATTTGCAATCACAGTGTTTTATATCAAATATTGTAAATCACAATTGCCAAATACGATTCATATCAAGAAAGGAGAAAAAATATCACTTTGCTATAATATTCCAGCAAGTGCGACGATCAATAACCAGAAGATTAAACTAAACAGAACTTTTGTTTTTCAGAAATGCAGCAGTGGGCAGTATGAGATGAAAACTAGTTTGTTTGGGGCTATTCCGCTTAAAAAGATTAAGGTAAAAGTAGTTGATGGACAGAAAGTTATCCCGAGTGGACAGGTTGTCGGAATTTATGTTGAAACAAATGGACTTTTAGTGATCGATACCGATGGTTTTACTGGAGAAAATGGAGTCGATCATGCACCAAGCAAAAATAAATTGTATCGTGGGGATTATATTAAAAAGATAGACGGAGCAGATGTTTTGTCGAAAAAGCAGTTTATTGAAAAAATTAATCAAAGTAATGGAAATTCTGTTACATTGACAGTCAGCCGTAGATCAAAAGTGTTGAAGATTAAGATTAAGCCGGAGTTTTCAAAGACAGATCATATGTATAAGATCGGGGCATGGATCAGGGATAATACACAAGGAATCGGAACTATGACATATATAAAAAAAGATTCTTTTGGAGGCTTAGGACATGGAATTTATGATATGGATACAGGAAAGCTTTTAAAGATCAAAGGCGGATTTTTATTAACTCCACAGATTTATTCTATCAAAAAGGGAAAATCAGGAACACCAGGAGAGATTGTTGGAAGTATCGAGTACAAAGAAGAAAATATTATAGGATCTATAAAAAAGAATACAGAAAAAGGAATTTATGGAACAGTATCGGATACGGAAAGTAAAGCATATGAAATTGGATACAGACAAGACGTTAAGAAAGGGAAGGCTTATATTTTGTCAAATCTTACAGGCTCTATGAAGAAATATGAAATTAGAATTTCTAAAGTTGTTCCATCCGATACAGATGTTTTAAAAAGCATGGAAATTGAAGTTACAGATAAACGGTTGTTAAATCTTACAAATGGAATCATACAAGGAATGAGTGGAAGTCCGATCATACAGGATGGAAAATTGATTGGTGCAGTAACCCATGTTTTTGTAGATGATCCGACAAAAGGATATGCAATTTTGATGGAAACAATGATTTATGAGATGAAAAAATAGAAGATGCTTTTTAAGTATAAATTTGTTACAATAGAAAAATAAAAAATAGGAGGATGAGGGATATGAAGATTTTGCATCTGGCAGATTTACATCTTGGAAAAAGAGTGAATGAGATGTCGATGATCGAAGATCAGAAGTATATATTAGATCAGATCATAACATTAATCAAAGAAGAAAGTGTAGGAATTGTTTTACTATGCGGAGATATTTACGATAAATCAATCCCTACGATCGAAGCAATACATCTTCTTGATGAGTTTTTAGATCAATTAAGTAAAATGGCGATTAAAGTACTTATGATAAGCGGAAATCACGATTCAATTGATCGTTTATCATTTGGGAAGAGCTTATTTACACGTTCTAATTTATATATTGCATCGCAATTTGAAAATGAAATAGAAAAGATCACAGTAAAAGAAAATGGAATCACAGTGAATTTTTATATGTTGCCATTTGTAAAATCTGCTTATATCAGCCATATATTTCAGCTGCAGACAGACTCATATGAGGAATGTTTCCGATATCTGATTGAACACACAAAGATAGATGAAGAAGAAACAAACATTTTGTTATCCCATCAGTTTGTGACTGCAAATAAGAAAAATCCAGAGTTGTCAGACTCAGAAACAAGTAGTCTTGGAGGAATTGATAATATTGATTTTCATATTTTTGATCCATTTGATTATGTAGCACTTGGACATATTCATAAACCACAGGCGATGGGACGTGAAATGGTTAGATATGCAGGATCGATTCTTAAGTATTCATTTTCAGAGATTCATATGGACAAGAAGGCAACAATTCTTACAATTGATGCAAAGAAAGAAATATCTTTGTCATTTCACCCACTAAAACCTTTGAGAGATATGAGAGAAATTGAATGTTCATTAGAAGAATTATTAAAAAAACAATGTGAGATTGGTAAGCAAGAAGATTATATGCATGTAATTCTTACAGATGAAGAACAGATTTTAGATGCGATTGGAAAAGTGAGAACAATTTATCCAAATGTTATGCAGATCAGTTTCAAAAATCGTAGACACATGAAACAGTTAGAAAGTGCACAGATCAAAGAAGATCAGATTTCAGATCAAAGTCCAGCGGAATTATTTGAGCAGTTTTATAAGATGCAAAATCATATTGATTTGGATGAGAAAAGATTACAGCTGGTGTTATCAGTTTTTGAGGAGGTGATCCGATGAGACCACATACATTGATATTGTCAGCATTTGGACCATTTGCTGGAGAAACTATTATTGATTTTACAAAGTTCAAAGATGGTATTTTCCTGATTTCTGGAGAAACAGGTGCTGGAAAAACAACTATTTTTGATGGTATTTGTTTTGCTTTGTATGGGGAACCAAGTGGTTCTTATAGAAAACAGGATATGCTTCGTAGTGATTTTGCAAAAGAGGATATAGAAACGAAAGTTGTTTTCTTGTTTTCACATAGAAATATAGAATATAAGATTGAAAGAATTCCATCTTATATGAGAAAAAGTAAACGTGGTGATGGTATGACACGTCAATCACCAGAAGCAGTTTTATATCAGGATGAAGAAATTCTTGAGACAGGAAATTATCAGGTGACAGCCAAAGTAGAAGAACTTCTTGGTATGGATCGGATACAGTATCAACAGATTTCTATGATCGCACAGGGAGAATTTTTAAAACTGCTTTATGCCAAAGGAAAAGAAAGAAGTGAGATATTTCGTAAAATTTTTGGTACTGGTTATTTATACGAATTTCAGGAAAAAATTAAACGGTGTCATCTTTCTTGCAAATATGAATATAGCAATATTCAGGATACGTTATTAGAACAGGAAGATAGTGTTTATATACCAAAAGATGAGCCAGAATATAAGATATATAAAGAATATTATAAACAGAAGCATCAGATTCCGGAATTTCTGGATATTGTAAATAGGTATCATAATCGTAAACAAAAAGAATATGAAGTTTTAAGAGAGAAGAAAGAAAAAGACGAACAAATATGGAATGAGCAGAAGATTGTTTATTCACGAATGAAAGATAAAACTGAGGAGGCTAAAAAGCTTAAATTATTGATCAAGGAACTTTCAGAGGATGAAAAAGAAGCTAAAAGACAGCAGCGTCTGATAAAAAAACAATATGATAAGATTCAGAAAGATGCCCCCAAATTACATAAAAAAGAGCTCCGTGTGGTAGAGATTGAAAAACAGACAAAGCAGTATAAAGAATTGGAAAATCTGGTAAAAAAACAGGAATCTTATCAAAATGTAAAACAAAGATATGAAAATCAAAGAGAAGAATTAAACCAGAAAAAAGAAAAAGAACAGCAAAGAGAAAAAACAATTGCAGAGTTTTTAGGTCAGACAGAAGAAATAGAGGAACAATATGATGAACTTCAAAAAGAGGAACTTCGTATGTCTGTTCGTGAAAAGCAGCTGAAGGAACTTTGTAAAGACAAAGAAAAATATCTTAAAGAACTTGTAGTTTATGAAAAGGAAATGAAAATTTATGAGAAAATTCGACTGGAACGCAGAAAATTAAAGGATCGTTTATCTGACTGGCAGGATCAGTATGATTGTAATCAGGCAGGTCTTCTGGCACGAACGTTAATAGAAGGAAAACCATGTCCTGTCTGTGGTTCAACAATACATCCGAATGTAGCACAGTTTAAAGAAAGTGATATTACGCAAGAATTGTTAAAAAATCTCAGAGAACAGACAGAAGAGATTGATCAGGAGTATAATACGGTTTTTTCAAAAGTAAGACAAAGAAAAGGGATGGTAGAGGCTCAAAGGGAAAATCTATGCCGAAAAAGTGGAAAAGAACCAGAAAATTTTGAAGAAATTGATCAATTATACGAAGAAACGATCAAAGAGTATAAAAAGATTAAAAAAGCGTTTGAGTGCATAGAGAGACAGAAAGAAAAAATTGCAGATCAGAGAGACAAGATTGAAAAATCGAAACAAAAGCAGAAATCTTATGATGAAAAAATAAATGAATTGTTGGAAAAGATACATGAGAAAGATATTTTATATAAAGAGGCAGGAGCAGGAATTTTTGAAATCAAAAAAAATCTTTTATATAAATCTCTTAAAGAGGCAAATGAAACAAAACAACAATTGCTTGATGAGATTGCAAAAACACATGAAACGGCAGATGAGATTAAGAACAAGCGGGAAATAATTCAAAGACAAGAAGTCCAGATCATAGCAGCAAGGGAAGAAAAAGAGAAAAATCTTCAAGAACTTACAGTCTGGTTAGAGCAGATGAGGTCATCCAAAGAAGAGTTTATAGATCTTAAAAAGTTTGAATCAAAATTAAACAGAGAACAAAAACAGATTCAAAAACAGACAGAAGTTCTTGAACAATTAAATAAGCAGATTCTTTTAAACAAACAGACGGCTGATCTTATGGGGAAAAAACTTGTGGAATATAAAGAAGCAGAAGAAAATTATACATTGTTAAAGGATCTTTCAGATACAGCAAATGGGGAACAAAAGGGAAAAAACAAAGTTTCTTTTGAACGATTTGTACAGTCGGTGTATTTTGATCGGATTCTTTCTGCTGCGAATCAGCGATTGGCTGTCATGAGTGAACAACGTTATTATCTGTTTAGAAAAGAAGAAAATGACAATAAAAAGGGATCTTCTGGACTTGAATTAGAAATTCTTGATGAATGGACAGGGAAAAAAAGAAATATCCGGTCTCTTTCAGGAGGAGAATCATTTAAAGCAGCTTTGTCATTGGCGTTGGGATTAAGTGACGTGATCCAGAATAAAAAAGGCGGGATCATGGTGGATACAATCTTCATTGATGAGGGATTTGGAACACTTGACGGAGATTCGTTAAACAAAGCAATACAGATCATACATTCATTATCACTTGAAGGAAATAAGCTGGTTGGTATTATATCACATGTTGAAGAATTAAAAGAGCAGATTGATCAGAAGATAGAAGTTTACAAAGATCATGCAGGGAGTAAAGTGAAATAATCAGGAATTCTTGTGACAGAAGATTATAGTCATGTTATACTAAGTGCAAAAGAAAAAATATGACAACGATTTTAAAAAATACAATTAATTTTGTCGAATTATGTCGAATCCTTTGGAAATCAACCAAAACTTGCGGAGAAATATGGGTTGTTTGTAAACTTAGAGAAAATATATAATAAAAATGTAGAGAAAAACAGAATGGGAGGACTGGATATGAACAAGATTAATGTGGCTATTGCAGATGATAACCAGAGAACCGTTGAGATGATGACAGAACTGTTAGAACAAGAAAGCGATATCGAAGTAATTGCAAGTGCTGATAACGGAGAAGATGCGTTGCGCATCATCAAGGAAAGACAACCGGATGTAGTGTTACTTGATATTATTATGCCAAAGCTTGATGGAATTGGGGTATTGGAACATTTGCAGAATGAAAATCTCAGTAAAAGACCAATCATTATTATGGTTTCTGCAATGGGCCAGGAAAATGTCTGTGAAGAAGCTATGGATTTAGGTGCATCCTATTTTATTTTGAAACCTTTTGATTTACGCACGATCATTAAACAGATCAAACAGGCAAGAATAAAGCAAGAGGTGCCTGAAAGACCATTCGTTTCTGTACCAGAGAAGATCCATGGATTAACAGAGAATCAGCTGGAGATCATTATAACGAATATGATTCACGAGATCGGAGTTCCAGCTCACATTAAAGGATATCAGTATTTGAGAGATTCTATTATGATGGCAGTATGTGATATGGATATATTGAATTCTATCACAAAGCAGCTGTATCCATCGATTGCTGAGAAATTTGATACAACACCAAGCAGGGTAGAACGTGCAATCAGACATGCAATAGAAGTAGCCTGGGGAAGAGGAAAAATGGATACGATTGATGCATTATTTGGATATACGATCCATGCAGGTAAAGGAAAGCCTACAAATTCAGAATTTATCGCATTGATTGCTGATAAGATACGTCTGGAATATGGAGATGAGATAATATCTCAAGGGAAATAGGCAGTAGATATAGACATTGTCATGATCAGGAGGCTGAAAAAGATGGAAAAGAAGTTAAAGATTTTGATTGTAGATGGAGATGTATCGGAGGCAGAGATCCTAGAGTCTAGATTACAAACAGATTTTGAAGTAGCAGGAACTGCATTTGACGGAGTCAGAGCAGTGGAGAAAATCAAAGGACAATTACCAGATGTTGTACTAATTGATATTATGCTGCCACAGATTGATGGAATTGGTGTTATTGAAAAATGCAGAGAAGAGATGGAATATGAACAGCTTCCAGTTTTTATTGTATTGACTTCTATAGGAACAGAGAAACTCATAGAATGTATTAATCATATGGATATTGATTATTGTATGATGCGGCCGTTCAAACAAGAGGTTTTGATTCATAGGATCAAACAAGTGGCAAAGATTAAAGGGTTGGATCAAAAGATCCGTCAGAAGGAAAAACTACAAAGTGTAGAAATAAGAAAACAAAGAACGGTTCTGGATTATGAATTTAATATGAAGCAAGATGTGACAAAAATTATCAGGGATCTTGGAATTCCGGCACATATCAAGGGGTATCAATATATAAGAGAAGGGATTATTATGGCAATTGAAGATATAAATATGATGAATTACATCACAAAACTTTTATATCCGACAATTGCTAAAAAATATAAAACGACATCAAGCAGCGTCGAAAGAGCGATACGTCATGCGATCGAAGTTGCATGGAGTCGTGGAAAAGTGGAATTATTAGAAGAAATGTTTGGGTATACGATCAGTGCAGGTAAGGGGAAACCTACAAATTCAGAATTTATAGCACTGATTGCAGATAAGCTAAGATTAGATTATCATATCAATGCATCCTAAAAAGATGTAGATAGGATGTAGAAGAACAAAAATAGGGAGATTGCTTGGAGGAGAAAATATGGATGAGAGATACAATGTTTTAATTGCTGATAGCTATCCACACGAATCCAAACAATTAAAAGAAGAACTGCAAAAGCAATATAATGTAATAGCAATCGCAGAAAATGGTGAAGAAGCACTTTCTGGAATTATAAGTCTAAAACCAGATTTAGTGATCGTTGATCTGATGTTACCAGGACTTGATGGGCTTGGGGTTATTGAAAGGTGCAGGGAAGTGATGAGCCCAGATGAAGTGCCGGCATTTATAGCCTTGACAATGATGGAAAATCAAGATCTGATGGAGTATATCAGACATTTGAAAGTTGACTACTGCATGATGAAGCCATTTCAAGCAGCGATTCTTGCAGAGAGAATTACACAGATGATAAGAATTCGTTCTGTAAATACAAAGATTCAAAAAGAAATACATAAAGAAAAAGAAGAAATACCATCTATTGGTAATAAAAATGATATTCGAAGAGAGATAAGTCTTTTAGTAAGAAATTTAGGGATTCCAGCACATATCAAAGGATGCCGTTATATAAAGTGTGGAATTTTAATGGCTATGGAAGATGCAAACAGTGTTAATTATATTACCAAATCACTTTATCCGGATATTGCTAAGAAATACAAGACAACGATAGGAAGCGTTGAGAGAGCAATCCGTCATGCGGTTGACATTGTGTGGATCAGAGGAAACAAACAACTGTTAGGTGAAATTTTTGGAACTTTTGTGATTGAGCAGCAGGAAAGACCAACGAACTCTGAATTTATTGCTGCAGTTGCCGACTGGATGAGATTGGAATACCAGATTCGGGTATCATAAAATTTGGAGGAAAATATGAAACAATATATTCCAAGCTATTATAGAAATTTTCAATGCATTGCACAAAAATGTAAAGACAATTGTTGCATTGGATGGGATATTATGATTGATCGGCAATCATATGAACAATATCAAAAAGTTGCAACTCCATTTAAAAAACGTTTGAATGAGGGAATTATTCAGGAAGAGGAACCTAAGTTTTATATGAATGAAGATGGAAGATGTGCTTTTTTAAATGAGAATAATCTATGTGATATATATATTCAGCTAGGGGAAGAGGCTTTATGTGATATATGCACTGAACATCCAAGGTTTCATAATGAATATGGACATATTGTGCAGTCAGGTCTTGGATTGGCTTGTGAAGAAGCAGCTCGATTGATCTTAAACGATTTAGACTTGAAAATAGAAGAAGATGTTTTGAAATCAGAAAAAGAAGATGATGAATGGGTTAATGAATTAATGAAGCTAGAGATGTTGTTATTAAATATTCTGAAAAATAAAGAATATTGTGTGGATGAGAAGATTGATAAAATTTTTGATCTGACAGCAGCATATCAAAAGGAAATAAATTATACAGGAGAACTTACAGTACCGATTGATCAGAAGAAGATAAAACCACAACATCTTATGTTGAAGATGAGGCAGAAAGATTATTTGGAATACTGGTTTGATTTCTATAGTAATCTTGACTATATGGATGAAACATTTCAGAGTCTGCTTAGGAAATCGGTAAAAGAATTTGAAACGTGTAAGAAACAAGATATAAATGATCAATATATAGAGCGATTATTGTATTATTTTATTTATCGGCATTTTATTAAGGCATATGAAGATGATAATCTGATAGATAAAATAAAATTTGCAGTTTTAAGTGTATTGATGATAGAAATTGTGGCAAAGTATTGTAAGGTATACGATAGTTCTTTTGAACTTTTAGATATTGCTAAAATGTATTCAAAAGAAATTGAATATTCAGAGGAGAATATAGAAGCAATCTTTGAAGAACTATTGTTTGACTAATATACATAATATCTTTATAATAATTGAGAGATAGTAAATGATAAATAGAAAAACCGAAAGAGAAATATTGTATGGAAATTCGAAAGAGGAAACCAATAGGAAAGAAAAATATCAAGTATATTGAAGAACTGTATGCAGAATATTCAAAAAGGTTGTTTTTCATTGCAAGAAAATATGTTGAAAATGAAGATTTTGCAGAAGATGTTGTACAGAGTGCATTTGCGAAAGTGTTGGCATATCCTGATGGTATTTTAAAAGTGCCGAGAGATGAAGTGTTTTATTTTTTGTCTACAGTTCTAAAACATGAAGCGTATGATATTATTCAGGAAGAGAAAGATAATGAACATGAAAGTCTTGTTTATGACGATGGGACGGAAGGTGATTTTATTGAAGATCCGAGAGATAACTATCTTCAGATGATAGATTTGGATTCATTAAAATATAATCTTTCTCGAATGAAAAGACGTCATCGAGATACATTATTATTTCGGTATGTTTATGGCTTAAAATGCAAAGAGATTGCAGACATATTTAAGATTTCAGAACGAACGGTAAAAATACGATGCAGTGAGGCGAGAGTTCAATTAAAGAAGATGATGGAAGAGGACGAATTATAAAGAGAGATAAGAAAAAGGTTAGCGATAAAATTGTGCTAACCTTTTTCTTAATATTATTGATTTGTAACGATCTCGGTCAGCTTGTTTCCAACTTCTTCATATTTTTCTGGGAAGAAAATACGAATTGTATTGTTACCGCTTTTGATCTTTTGAAGATTCAAAGTGAATGTCTTATCGTGCATGTCATTGGAAACAGGAGCTGAATTAAAACTATCGATTACATTTGATACCAGTTGTTTTTTAGCATCAGATAACTTCTCAATATGCAGAGGCTTTAATTCGTCTAAAGTTGTTTGTTTTGCCTGCTTGAAAATATCAAGGTAATTAATATATTGGCTGGAAACTTTTACAGTTGATTCTTTGTCATTTTTCTTAACGACAGAAACTTTATATTCCAAAGAAGCCAGTTTCTTGCTGATTGCTTTAAAAATGTCTTTTGCCTGTGATTTTGTGATCGCAACTCCAGCATCTTTAAAACTTTTCTGGATTGTAGATACCATAGAGGACTGATAGGTTTTTAAAGTTTCCTTTGATTCCTTAGAATCAATTCCAAGATCAGTCATAGCAGAGGTGTCTTGCCTGATGATCAGATCATAAAAGGCCTCCATTGTCTTGTCTGGTTTTGCAATCGCATTGGTTTGTCCGCATCCGGCAAGAGATAATAATAACAAGATACCTAATACACCGGACAGGATTTGTCTGTAAATCCTACGTTTCATACTCTTTATCCTTTCTGTTTATTTGTATATTTAATATTATATGGATTTTGCCAGATAAAGTCAATCATTGTCGAAAGCTGCTCAAAGGTATATAAGATTTGCGTTTGCGTAACAAAAAGTTGTGTGTTAAACTAAATAACCGAAAGATGAAAAGGAGTGTTTTGGATTTATGGCAAGTAAAACATATGATGCTAACAGTATTTCAGTTTTGGAAGGATTGGAAGCTGTCAGAAAACGTCCTGGAATGTATATCGGAAGTGTATCTACAAAGGGACTAAATCATTTAATATATGAAATCGTAGATAATTCAGTGGATGAATTTCTTGCAGGATATTGTAATGAGATCACAGTTTCATTAAATAATGATGGGACTGCAACGATCATAGATAATGGACGAGGAATTCCAGTTGGAATCAATGAAAGAACAGGAAAGACAGCAGTTGAGATGGTATTTACTATGCTGCATGCGGGTGGTAAGTTTGGAGATGGAGGATATAAGATATCAGGAGGCCTTCATGGCGTAGGTGCATCTGTGGTAAATGCATTATCTACATGGCTTACAGTGACTGTCAGACAAGGCGGAAAGATTTATCAGCAAAAGTATGAAAGAGGAAAAATCATAACACCGCTTGAAGTGATTGGAACATGTCGAAAGTCTGATACAGGAACAAAGGTACAGTTTCTTCCGGATCCAGAAATTTTTGATAAAACATATTTTAAAGCAGCGATGGTAAGAAACCGTTTGCATGAGACAGCATATCTGAATCCAAACCTTACGATTCATTATATTAACCAAAGAGAAGGTGAAGAAACCACAGTTGATTATCATGAGCCAGAGGGAATCTGTGCATATGTAAAAAAATTAAATGAAGGAAAGCAAATGCTTCATGAACCAGTTTATTTTAAACGTATGGTTGATGGAATTGAAGCAGAGGTGGCTTTTCAGTATACAGAAGATTTTGGAGAAAATATTCTTGGCTTTTGTAATAATATCTATACGATCGAAGGTGGAACACATATCACTGGATTTAAAACGAAATTCACAACGATCATGAATCAGTATGCGAGGGAGATAGGAGTTTTAAAAGAGAAAGATGCAAACTTTACGGGAACAGACGTAAGAAATGGTATGACAGCGATTGTTTCTGTAAAACATCCTGAGCCAAGATTTGAAGGACAAACGAAGACAAAACTTGATAATCCAGATGCAGCCAAAGCAGTTGGAGAGATTGCAGGAGAAGAACTTGTTTTATATTTTGATAAGAATTTAGATACATTAAAGAAAGTGTTGGCATGTGCAGAAAAATCTGCAAAGATTCGAAAAGCAGAAGAAAAAGCAAAGACGAATATGCTAGTGAAACAAAAGCTATCAATTGACAGTAATGGGAAATTGGCAAACTGTGAAAGCAGAAAAGCAGAGGAATGTGAAATCTTTATCGTTGAGGGAGATTCTGCAGGAGGTTCTGCAAAAACAGCAAGGAATAGAAAAACACAGGCAATTCTTCCAATCCGTGGAAAAATCTTAAATGTAGAAAAAGCAACGATGGATAAAGTACTTGCAAATGCAGAGATCAAGACAATGATCAATTCTTTTGGATGTGGATTTTCAGAAGGATATGGAAATGATTTTGATATTACAAAGCTTCGTTATCATAAGATCATTATTATGACAGATGCCGATGTGGATGGAGCACATATTGCCACGTTACTTTTAACATTTTTCTACCGTTTTATGCCGGAGCTTATTACACATGGACATGTATATCTTGCAACGCCTCCATTATATAAGGCAATGCCAAAAAAAGGAGAAGAAACATATCTTTATGATGATGTGGCACTTTCTAAATACCGTGCAAATCATAAAGGAAGCTTTACATTGCAAAGATATAAAGGCTTAGGTGAAATGGATGCACAGCAGTTGTGGGAAACAACATTGAATCCAGAGAGCCGTACTTTAAAACAGATTGAGATCGAAGATGCGAGAATGGCATCAGATGTAACTTCCATGCTTATGGGAAGTGATGTGCCGCCTCGCAGACAGTTTATTTATGAAAATGCAAATGATGCGATGCTTGATATATAAAAAGAAAGGAAAACATAAATAATGTCAGAACATATTATTAAAGCGGAATTTTCTGAGGTTATGCAAAAATCTTATATTGATTATGCCATGAGTGTTATCTGTGCAAGAGCATTGCCGGATGCAAGAGATGGTTTAAAGCCAGTACAAAGACGAGTGCTTTATTCTATGGATGAGTTAGGCCTCCGCTATGACAGACCACATAGAAAATCTGCTAGAATTGTTGGAGATACAATGGGTAAATATCATCCCCATGGAGACAGTTCGATTTACGAATCATTAGTCGTTATGTCACAGGATTTTAAAAAAGGAATTCCGCTAGTAGACGGACATGGTAATTTTGGTTCCATTGAAGGAGATGGAGCTGCGGCCATGCGATATACAGAGGCAAGACTTCAAAAGATTACACAGGAAGCTTATCTGGCGGATCTGGATAAGAATGTTGTTGATTTTGTATCCAACTTTGATGAGACAGAAAAAGAACCAGAAGTACTTCCAGTTAAGATACCGAATCTTTTGGTAAATGGTGCGGATGGAATTGCGGTAGGTATGACAACAAGTATTCCACCACATAATCTTAGTGAAGTAATTGATGCGGTGAAAGCCTATATGCGTAAGGAAAGTATTACGAATGAAGAATTAATGGAATATATTCAAGGACCGGATTTTCCAACAGGCGGTATTGTGATCAATAAAAAAGATCTTTTAAATATTTATTCTTCAGGAATCGGAAAGATAAAATTAAGAGGAAAAGTGACTTTGGAACCTGCAAAGAAACGAGGAGAAAAGGATAAACTTGTAATTTCAGAGATTCCATATACAATGATCGGGAATAACATATCTAAGTTTTTATCTGATATTGTATCACTGATTGAAAATAAAGTAACAACAGATATCTTAGATATTTCAAATGAATCATCAAAAGATGGAATCAGAATTGTTCTAGAACTGCGAAAAGGGGCAGACGTGGAACGCCTTAAAAATCTTTTATACAAAAAGACAAAGCTTGAAGATACATTTGGTGTTAATATGCTTGCAATCGTCAATGGACGGCCAGAGACATTGGATTTAAAAGGAATCATTGAAAATCATACACAGTTTCATTACGAAGTAACTAGAAGAAAATATAAAACGTTATTAAATAAATTATATGAACAGCGCGAGATCAAGGAAGGATTGATCAAGGCTTGCGATATGATAGATTTGATCATCGAGATCATTCGTGGAAGTAAAAATCAGAAAGAAGTTAAGGCATGTCTTACAAAAGGAGATGTTGGTAATATCAGATTTCAGTCATCTGATTCTATGATCGAAGCAACAAAACTTTCATTTACAGATAAACAAGCAAGTGCGATCCTTGATCTGAAATTATATCGTCTGATCGGTTTGGAAATTTTAATGCTTAAGGAAGAATATGAAGAAATTGTTACAAAGATCGCAGAATACGAAGATATTCTGGCTAATGAAAAATCATTAAAAAATGTAATACGAAAAGAATTAGACTCGATCAAAAAAGAATTTGGATCACAAAGAAAAACCATTGTTGAAGACGCAAAAGAGGCCGTTTATGTTGCAGCACCAATTAAAGAAGAGACCGTTTATTTTGTGATGGATCGCTTCGGTTATTCGAAAACAATGGATAAAGCAACCTATCAGAGAAATAAGGATAATATTTTAAAAGAATATAAATTTATTGTGCCTTGCATGAACACAGACAAAATCTGTGTGTTTACCAATCTTGGACTGATGCATCAGATTAAAGTGCTTGATATTCCGGCAGGTAAGTTCCGCGATAAAGGTGTACCGATTGATAATCTTTGTAATTATGATAGTGCGAAAGAATATATTATACAAGTACTTGATGCCCAGACAATGATACATAGTACGTTGCTATTTGCAACTGCAAAGAGCATGTTAAAGGTAATGGATGGAGACTTATTAAATGCATCAAAAAGAACAGTACAGGCGACAAAACTATCCGAAGATGAACTGGTTGCTGTAATTGTGGCAGATTGGAGTGAAGAATCTGAGGATAAAGTTGTTTTACAGACAAAAGATGGAGTATTTTTAAAATTTCCATATGCAGAAATTCCGAAGAAGAAAAAAAGTGCACTTGGTGTGCGAGGAATGAAATTATCTAAAGATGATCTTATCACGAATGTATATGTTATGGATGCACAAAATATAAGTTCCATTATGTATAAGGAAAAAGAACTCGAATTTAACAGATTAAAATTGTCAAAACGAGATACGAAAGGAACTAAGGTCCGCAGATAAAACAGAAAGGAAATGTTATGAAAGTTGATTTGATCATACCGACTTATAAACCTGGAGAAAAATTCAAGAAATCATTAAAACGACTTGCACAGCAGACAAGAAAACCAGACAGGATCATTTTGATTAATACAGAAGCACAATATTTTGATGAGGAGATGATACGTCCATATGACAATGTGGAAGTGCATCATATTAAAAAAGAAAACTTTGACCATGGGGCAACAAGAGATTATGGAGCCTCACTTGCAGAAGATGCAGATATTTTAATGTTTATGACAGATGATGCAATTCCAAAAGATAAATATCTAGTAGAGAATTTGATAAAGGCGTTTAATGATCCAAAAGTTTCAGCAGCATATGGAAGGCAGATGGCAGATCCAAAGAAAAATTATATCGAATATTATACAAGAATCTTTAATTACCCAGAAGAAAGCAGGATTAAGAGGAGAGAAGATCTTGATACGCTGGGAATCAAAACTTTTTTTTGCTCTAATGTATGCAGTGCTTATAGAAAGACAGATTATGATGCAATGGGAGGTTTTGATCACAAAACAATTTTTAATGAAGATATGATCATGGCCTCTAAACTGATCGAAGATGGAAAAGCTGTTGCCTATCAGGCCGATGCAAGAGTCTGGCATTGGCATGATTATAAAGCAATGCAGCAGCTTCATCGTAATTTTGATCTTGCTGTATCACAGGTGGATCATGGAGGTTTGTTCTTGAAAGTAAAATCTGAATCCGAGGGAGTTAAAATGGTTATTTCAACGATCAGACATTTGATAACTAAAGGAAAAATTTATCTGATTCCGAAATATGTGATTGATTCTGGATTTAAACTGATTGGTTATAAGCTTGGAAGAAACTATAAAAAGCTTCCGAGATGGATGATCTTAAAACTTACAATGAATAAGACGTACTGGAATTTTAACTAAAACTTAATAAAATAATCTACAGTTTTTATTGATTCTATGATATAATGAGTAACCGAAAGCAGTCAATTGCGAGGAGGACACGAATGAAGATTAGAAAGTTTAAGATTATCCTGAGTATTTTTCTGATAATCGGAATTGCCGTTGGAGGAATGCTTGGATATTATGATGCACGATTAGAAGCATCTGTGAATCAGGGAAAATCATTAAATTCGGTTGATGTTGGAGATAATCTTACGTTTAACAAAGATGTTGTGAATATTTTACTTGTAGGATCTGACCATGGTGCTATTAAGGGAGATCATGGACGTTCAGACAGTATTATGATCGCTACTGTGAATTTTAAGAGCAAAGAATTAAAACTTACATCATTGATGAGAGATATGTATGTTGAGATTCCAGGTCATGGACACAACAAACTCAATGCGGCATATGCATTTGGAGGAGTCGAGTTATTGTATAAGACGATCGCGAAGAATTTTGGAATTAAGATTGATAATTATTGTGTTGTTGATTTCTCAACATTTGAGAAAGTTATCAATAAAGTTGGCGGAATTGAGATTTCATTAGAAGAGAAAGAAGCAAAATACTTAAATACAACAAACTATATTTCAAAGAAGAAATATCGTAATGTGAAAGTTGGTAAACAGACATTAAATGGAAATCAGGCATTAGGTTATGCCAGAGTACGTTATGTTGTATCTAAGAAATACGGAGATGGAGATTTTGGAAGAACGGGTCGTCAGAGAGCAGTTCTTCAGGCAGCTTTGAATAAAGTATTACAGCAGAGCCCAACAACAATTGCAGATATTGCGCTTGAAGCATTAAAAGATGTGTCAACAGATATGAATGCAAGCTATTTAAAAACACTTGTATTAAAAGTTGTGAAAATGGGAACAACGGAGATCGATCAGATGAGGGTCCCAGTGGAAGGCACTTATAAGATGGGACGTGCACAGAGTAATATGTTTGTATTCTTTACAAACTTTAAAGCAAACAAAGCAGCCCTTAAATATTTCTTGTTTGATAAAGGAACAGAAAAAGACTGGGCAAAAGAATATGGTGGAACTTCAAATGTAGAAATGTTTGGATATGGAAGTGCATCTTCTGATTCAACATCCAGTACGTCAAGTACAAGTAGTTATCGTTCAAATTATAATATTGATACAAGTGACTACACAACAAGAAGTACAAGAAGATCAACTTATGCAACAGAGAGCAAAAGTACTTATCATCGAAGTACAGAAAGTACAACTTCAGAACCTTCGACATCAAGGGTAACTACAGCAGAGCATCATACAACAGTTGCAACAGAGTCGAAACCTGCAGGTGAAGAAGAATAAATTAAAAGCAATTAAAATGAAAATGTGTCAAGAAAGAATGGTGGTTAGAGCTATATTCTTCCTTGACACATATTTGTATAATTGGTAGAATAAAAAAAGTTACCAATACCCTGTAATATACCATTACGGTGATGGAATAAGAAAAGGAAAGGAAATAAAAGATATGCGACAGATTGTTCTTTCTATTTTAGTAGAGAATACTCCCGGAGTATTAAGCCGAATTTCTGGTTTATTTACAAGAAGAGGGTATAATATAGACAGTATCACAGCATGCACAACACAGGATCAGAAGTTTTCAAGAATTACGATTGCGGTTAGTGGTGATGATATGATTTTAAAACAGATCAAGAATCAACTTTCCAAGCTGGAAGATGTCGTAAAGATTTTTGAACTGGAGAATAGCAAGTCTGTTTGCAGAGAATTGATTCTTGCGAAGGTTCGTGCAAATAAGGCAGTGAAACAGGAAGTTGTCACGATCGCAGATATTTTCAGAGCAAAAGTTGTGGATGTATCTAAAGATAACTTGATGATCGAGTTAACGGGTAATGTGAATAAAATTGAAGCATTTATCAATTTGATCAGTGATTTTGAAGTGATTGAACTTGTGAGAACAGGAATCACTGGTTTATCAAGAGGGGAAGACAATTCCCACGTATTTTAATTTACAAGTAATGGGTCATGACCCTTACTATATAAGCCAAAAAATGGAGGAATGAAAAATGGCAAAGATTTATTATCAAGAAGACTGTAACTTATCACTGTTAGATGGAAAAACCATCGCTATTATCGGTTACGGAAGTCAGGGACATGCACATGCCCTTAACTTAAAAGAGTCTGGATGCAATGTTATCATCGGTCTTTATGAAGGAAGCAAATCTTGGAAGAGAGCAGAAGAACAGGGATTTGAAGTGTTCACATCTGCAGAAGCTGCCAAGAAAGCTGATATCATCATGATTCTGATCAACGATGAAAAACAGGCTAAATTATACAAAGAAAGCATCGAACCAAACTTAGAGCCAGGAAACATGTTAATGTTCGCTCATGGTTTCAATATTCATTTCGGATGCATCACACCTCCAAAAGATGTAGATGTAACTATGATCGCCCCTAAAGCACCAGGACATACAGTAAGAAGCGAATACCAGGCAGGAAAAGGAACTCCTTGCTTAGTAGCTGTTGAACAGGATGCTACAGGTAAAGCATTAGACTTAGCACTTGCTTATTCTTTAGGAATTGGTGGAGCAAGAGCTGGTGTTCTTGAAACAACATTTAGAACAGAAACAGAAACAGACCTTTTCGGAGAACAGGCAGTACTTTGCGGTGGTGTTTGTGCATTAATGCAGGCTGGTTTCGAAACATTAGTAGAAGCTGGATATGACCCAAGAAACGCTTACTTCGAATGTATCCATGAAATGAAACTGATCGTAGACTTAATCTATCAGTCAGGATTCGAAGGAATGAGATATTCTATCTCTAACACAGCTGAATATGGTGATTACATCACAGGACCAAAAATTGTCACAGAAGATACTAAGAAAGCTATGAAACAGATTCTTTCTGATATCCAGGACGGAACATTCGCAAAAGACTTCTTATTAGATATGTCTGATGCTGGATCTCAGGTTCACTTCAAAGCTATGAGAAAATTAGCTTCTGAACATCAGTCTGAAGTAGTCGGAAAAGAAATCCGTAGCTTATATAGCTGGAGTAATGAAGATAAGTTAATCAACAACTAGATTTTGTTTATCTTACATAAGAATATAAAAGATCAGAGATTTTAGATTTCTGATCTTTTTCTTTTATAAAATTATATAGACAGTTATGTGCCGGGAAGGAAGAAGATTAATGAAATTTGTGATTCAAAGAGTAAAAGAAGCATCTGTAAAAGTAGATGGTGAATATACTGGAAAGATAAAAAATGGGTATCTGGTTTTGATCGGAGTCGGCCACGAAGATACAAAAGAAGAAGCAGATAAATATATTAGAAAAATGATCAATTTACGCATTTTCGAAGATGAGAATGGGAAAACAAACCTTTCTCTAAAAGATGTAGGAGGAGAGTTGCTATTGGTATCTCAGTTTACACTCTATGCAAGTTGTAATAAAGGAAACCGTCCTAGTTTTACACAAGCTGGAAATCCTCAAAAAGCGGAGCAGTTATATAAATATATCATTGGTGAATGTAAAAAAGAAATAGATATCGTGCAGACAGGAGTATTTGGGGCACATATGGAAGTTTCTTTGATAAATGATGGTCCATTTACGGTTGTTCTTGAAGATTTGTAGTGGTAAAATAAATATAACAAATGATTATATTTTTTAAGAAAGGATGATGACGTTATGGATTTGACAAATGGAATTAAAAAGGCATTTTTGGCAAGTGTAGGTGCAGTGGCTACAACGGCTGAAGTTACAAAAGACATCGTTGAGAAAATGATCGAAAAAGGCGAACAGACCGTAGAGCAGGGAAAAGTTCTGAATCAGGAACTTAAGCATAATGCAAAAAAGAAAGTAAAAGAACATGTTTCTGTAGAAGTCACAAAAAAATACGATGATGCGTTTGAATGCGTTGATGAGATGTCAGCAGAAGATCTTGAGTTGTTAAAAGAACGAATTGCAAAGGCAGAAGCACTTCAGGAAGAAAAACAGGAAATGGAAAGTGAAGAATCTGAAACAATGGATTTTGGGGAAGAATCAATCAATTCAGAAGCAGCAGAAGATCTGGAATGATTAAAAAGAGGTTTTTATGAAACAGGAAACAGGGAGACTAAAGGAGATTCTTCATGTATTAAAAGAACATAAAGTGACACAAGGGATTGATCCAGTTAAATTATGTGGAATTTTAGAAGATCTTGGGCCGACGTATGTAAAGCTTGGACAGATTATGTCAATGCGTTCAGATATACTGCCAGAGCGTTACTGTAAAGAACTTGCAAGACTTCGCACGGATGTAAAGCCAATGGATTTTAATACTGTATGGGGGATTCTTAAGAAAGAACTTCATAAAGAACCAAATGAGATTTTTCAGAAGATTAACAAAGAACCAATCGGATGTGCATCAATTGCACAGGTTCATAAAGCTGTGTTGAAAGATAAAAAGAAAGTTGTATTAAAGATTCAGAGGCCAAATATCAAGCAGATAATGGAAGAAGATCTTACATTACTTAAGAAGGCCTCTGGATTTTTAAATTTTGCAACAGGAACAGGAGATCTCATTGACTTTAGGAAAGTGATCGATGAACTTTGGGAGACTTCCAAGGAAGAGATGGACTTTATTAAGGAAGCACAGCATCTAGAACGATTTTATAAGAATCAGGAAGATGTCAGATATGTAACCTGCCCGAAAGTATATAAAGAATATTCGAATCGTCATCTTCTTGTTATGAGTTATATAGATGGAATACAGATCGATCATATTAAAGAATTGGACGAAGAAGGATATGATCGTTATGAAATCGGACAGAAAACAGCACAGAACTATTGCAAGCAGATTCTTTCAGATGGATTTTTTCATGCAGATCCACATCCAGGGAATCTATGGATCAGTGAAGGGCAGATCGTATGGCTTGATCTTGGAATGGCAGGAAACTTATCAGAACATTATCGTGCAATCATGAAACGTGCGATTACAGCGATCTTAAAGAATGACATCTATGAGCTTAAGAATGCATTTTTATCATTTGGCAAAGCAACACAGAAGATAGATCATGCTAGTTTATATACAGATCTTGATGATATGGTCGGCAAGTACATGAACATGGATTTTGGAACCATGGATCTTGGCGAGTTGATGGAAGATGCACTGGACTTGCTGAAGAAACATAAGATAGCAATCGATTCAGACATTACGTTATTAGCAAGAAGTATGGTAACGATGGAAGGAACCTTAAAACTTTGTTCACCACAAGTAAATATGATCAAGATTTTGACATCATATATGTCTGCGAACATGATAAATGAGATTGATCCTAAGAGAGAAGTAAAACACGCATTAAGAGATATTTATGGATCATCTAAAAAATCTTTGGAGATTCCAGCACAGATATCAGATCTATTGAATATCACGAAGAATGGACAAGTAAGGATTAATCTTGAGTCATCACAGATGGATGAAGTAAGACGTGATATGAAAAAAGGAATGGATCATTTGATTCTTACATTGGTCGTTATGGCGCTATGGTTTAGCTCTGCTTTACTATGTTTAAGTGATGTTACTCCAAGAATTGATGGAATGCCATATATTAGTGTGGCTGGTTTTATTACGGGATTAGTTATTGTTATTTATTTGCTGATTAAAATGATCATACAAAAAGGAAGACATAGGAAATGATAACACAGATGGGAAACATAAAGATTGAGATTCAGCGTAGAAAAATTAAAAATATGAATATTTATATCAAACCTCCGAAGGGAGATGTTCTTGTCACTGTACCGATGAGAATCTCTGATGAAGAGGTTTTTCGATTCCTTAAGAAGAAAGAACAATGGATTTTGAAAAATCATGAAAAAATGAAGAATCAAAAAACATTTCAACAAAAGGAGATTTCGATAGAACAGCGAAAGTGGCTGGAAAATAAGATTATAGAATATGCAATGAAATGGGAACCTGTAATGGGAGTTCATTGCACTGGTTTTATGATCCGGAATATGAAAACCAGATGGGGAAGCTGCAGCATTCACAGTAAAAAGATTCGAATAAATCTTCAGTTGGCAGCAAAACCAGAAGAATGTATAGAGTATGTGTTAGTGCATGAATTATGTCATTTGCTAGAGCCAAGTCATAATGAGAGATTTTATTATTTTATGGATTTATACCTTCCTGACTGGGAAAATCGGAAGAAAAAGCTCAACGTTTGATTGTGAAGAAAGTGCTAAAAACGAATTTTTATCTTACATTTTTTGAAATTTTGCGTTATGATAAAATGTAAAGCTCAAAAGAAGGAGATAAGATGATAACGAATGATGAATAAAGAGATAACAAAACCAAACGAACAGAATATACTAGTTGGAATCGACGTTGGGTCTACGACAACGAAAATAGTAGCGCTTGATGCTGATCATGATCATCAGCTGTTATTTTCTGATTATGCAAGACATCATGCAAATCAGATTGCTAGTGTGATCAAAAGTATTAAAGAGTTTTGCAGTCATATAAAACAAAAAAAGATCAGATTGTGTCTGACAGGTTCTGGAGCAAAACCAGTTTCTTCTATTTTAAAAGTAGCATTTGTACAGGAAGTTGCTGCGAATGCGATTGCTTTGCAGGATAAATTTCAGAAAGTAGGAACGGCAATCGAATTAGGTGGACAGGATGCGAAGATGATCTTTTTTAAAGATTCTGAAAATGGACAGCCACAGAGTGTTGCAGATATGCGAATGAATGGAAGCTGTGCAGGTGGAACGGGAGCATTTATTGATGAGATTGCATCTGTATTAAAAGTTCCAGTGGAACATTTTAATGAATTAGCGCAAAAAGGAACACATCTTTATGATATTTCAGGAAGATGTGGTGTTTACGCAAAAACAGATATTCAGCCACTGTTAAATCAGGGTGTAGCCAAGGAGGATCTTGCATTGTCAGCATTTCATGCAATCGCAAAGCAGACGATTGGAGGACTTGCACAAGGTCTTGAGATCAAAAAACCTGTGGCATTTGAAGGTGGACCATTAACTTTCCATCCGACATTGGTAAAAGTGTTTGCAGAACGTCTGGAACTTAAGAAAGAGGAAATCCTTTGTCCAGAGCATTCAGAATTAATGATCGCATATGGAGCAGCGCTGTCTTTGGAGAAGATGTTCTCAGACAGTAAGGCAAAAGATGTTGATAAACTTTTAGAAACTTTAGAAAGTGCACAGAGAAATAATGCACACATATCAGGAGAAGCTGCGGTACCGTTTTTTGCGTCCAAAGAAGAAAAAGAAAAATTTAAAAAAGCACATCAGAAGAAAAAGGTAATATGGAAGCGGCCTAAAAAAGGTGAAACAGTAAGATGTTTCCTTGGAATTGATGCTGGAAGTACAACAACCAAGTTTGTATTGCTTGATGAACAGGAAGAAATTCTTGATTCTTTTTATGCACCGAATGAAGGAGATCCACTAAAAGTTGCTAAAGATGCACTGATTTGTTTAAGAAAACGATATGAAGATGTAGGAGCGAAACTTGAGATCCTTTCCGCTGGAACAACAGGATATGGGGAAATGCTGTTTTCCAAAGCGTTTGAAATTCCATGCCACACAGTAGAAACAGTTGCCCATACAAGAGCTTCTGAGAAATATGTAAAAGATGCCTCTTTTATTCTGGATATTGGCGGACAGGATATGAAGGCAATCTGGCTGGAAGATGGAGTTATTACAAATATCCTGCTAAATGAAGCATGTTCTTCCGGATGTGGATCCTTCCTTGAAAACTTTGCTTCATCTTTACATATTCAAACAAAAGAAATCGCAGACAAAGCATTTGCATCAAAAAATCCAGCTGTTTTAGGAAGCCGTTGTACGGTATTTATGAATAGTAGTATCATTACGGAACAGAGAAACGGAAAGAATCCAGAAGATATCATGGCTGGATTATGTCGATCTATCATTCAAAATGTATTTACAAAGGTAATCCGTGTATCAAATCTTGATTCTTTAGGAAAGAAGATTGTTGTACAGGGTGGAACTTTTGAAAATGATGCAGTCTTACGTGCAATGGAAGAATATGTAGGACGTGAAGTGGTAAGAGCACCATACCCTGGAATCATGGGAGCTATTGGTGTAGGACTGATTGCTAAGGAACAGTATGAAAAAGATCCGGAAAGTGTGAAAGCATGGGATCTTACAGATCTTGATACATTTTCATATACACAGGAGGCAAATGCACCTTGTCCGTTCTGTACTAACCATTGCCAGAGAACGATCGTACAGTTCTCAAATGGAAATTCATGGGTAACAAACAATCGTTGTGAAAAAGGTGAGATCATCGGTGATCCAAAGAATACGGAAGTATCTAAAAAACTAAAAGAAACCATTAAGAAAAATAAAAGTGTTCCAGATTTATTTGAAGAACGTAAGCAATTATTATTTAAAGAATATCCATACCCAACGCCAAAGAAGGAGAGGAATATTACGATTGGAATTCCAAGAGTGCTTTCCTATTGGGATACGATGCCATTTTGGACTACATTTTTCAAAACTTTGGGATACAATGTGCAGTTATCCGATGAAAGTACAAGAGAGATTTATGAAAGTGGATTATCAGCAGTAACTTCAGATACCGTATGTTTCCCAGCTAAGTTAGTTCATGGCCATCTTAGAAATCTAGTGAAAAAATATCATGTAGACAGAATCTTTATGCCATCGATCACAACAGTACCACCAGAGAATACAGAAAAAACAAGTGAATCTATGTGTGCTGTTGTGAAAGGATATCCAATTGTTATCAGAAACTCCGATAATCCACAGGATAAATGGAATGTTCCATTTGATGCACCATTATTTCACTGGCATACGAAGAAAGACAGACAGCGTCAGCTGCTTGCATATATGCAGGATGAATATCATATTTCAAAAGAAGAAGTGCTTGAAGCAATGAGGGCAGGAGATCTTGCACAGAAATCTTTTGAGGAACAGCTAAAGAAACGTGGACAGAAAATCTTAGATGATGTAGAAGAAAAAGACAGCTTTGCAGTTGTTTTGGCTTCACGTCCATACCAGAATGATACATTGGTAAACCATGATCTTTCTAAAATGTTTATAAAGGCAGGAATTGCAGTATTAACTGCAGATTCACTGCCAGAAGTGAACAAAACACAACTGTCTAAAAGCCGCATTGATATAGTAAATAACTATCATGCAAGAATGCTGTCATCTGCGATCCTTGCAGCACAAAGTGAACATCTTGAGTATGTACAGCTTGTAAGTTTTGGTTGCGGACATGACGCTTATTTATCCGATGAGATCACAAGAATGATGAAAGAGATTTCTGGCAAGACACCACTGATATTGAAAGTAGATGAAAGTGATAATCAGGGACCACTCGGAATTCGTGTCCGTTCGTTTTTGGAAACTGTCAAGATGGGAAGAGAGAAACAAAAGAAACTTAATGTACATGAATTACAGGAGCCATATGCAGTCAAATTTACAAAACAGGATAAAAAAGAAAAGATTGCATTAGTACCAAATACATCTCATGCATTTTGCCGAATTATGACGGCTGCATTAAAAGGCCAGGGAATTCGAGCAGTATCATTGGATATCGGGCGAGAGGATGCAATCCGCCTGGGAAAACGATATGTACATAATGATATTTGTTTCCCGGCACAGGTTGTAATCGGGGAAGCATTAGCAGCACTTGAAAGTGGAAAGTATAATGGAAAAGATGTTGCAGTTGTCATGGCAAAATATGTGGGTGACTGCCGTTTGACACATTACGGAGCATTACTTAGAAAAGCATTGGATGATGCAGGATATGAAAATGTTCCGATTCTCACAAATGACGATGTGGATTCTCATAACATGCATCCAGGATTTAAGTTAAATCTTGCATCCTCTGTAAAAATTGCATTTGCGCTGCCGATGATCGATGTGCTGGAAGAATTACTGCGAAAGATTCGTCCTTATGAGACGGTCAAAGGAAGTGCAGATAAGGCATTTGATAAAGCGTTAGACTGTGTGATCGAGGGACTTGAGAAATCTGGTGTCCATGGGGCAAGAAAAGGATTTAAAGAAGCAATCAATATTATGAAGAATATATCTTATGACAGATCAAACCTGAAACCGCAGATTCTGATCGTGGGAGAATATCTTTTGAATTTTCATCCAGGTGCCAATCATGACATTGAAAGGTATCTGGAAGATAATGGATTTGAGATTATTGAAGCAAGAATGACGGATGTAATCAGAAAAACATATTTTTATCAGGATGCTCAGATAAAAGAATATCACTTAAATAAACCAATCGATCAGAAAATATGGTTTAGGACAGCGGATACTTTCTTTGATCTTGCACATAGTCTGACAGATTCGATTGCAAAGAATCATCCATTGTATAAGCCGGCAATTCGCATGGATGAACTGGTAAAAGCAAGTGATCCGGTGATTCATCATACATTTGATGCGGGAGAAGGCGTTTTGATTCCAGGAGAGATCATTCATCATGCAGAACATGGATGTAGATATTTCTTGATCTTACAACCGTTTGGATGTCTTCCAAATCACGTTGTCGGAAGAGGAATTTCAAAAAAATTAAAAGAAATGTATCCAAATGCACAGATTCTTCCACTGGATTATGATCCGGATGTAAGTTTTGCGAATATTGAAAACAGGCTTCAGATGCTAGTTATGAATGCAAAACAGGAAATTCTTGAAGAAAATGAAGAACGTGATCATAGAAGAAGCCATCATTATACACAGACAGAAGATAAAAATTATCGAGGAAAGAGTTATAATGTTGGAAAAACTTCTGGTGTATAAAGACAGAAATTGATTTGTTGAATTATGTAAAATATGATATAATCATGGGGATTATAAAACTAGGAGATATATTTGATAAGGAGCAGAAAGGTCATGAATATTCAGGAATTTTATGATAGTATTGATGAAAACTATGAAAATGTAAGTAGTCGTATGATGGGGAATCAAAAACTGGTCGAGAAATTTGTTCGCAAATTTTTGGAGGATCCAACATATAAACAGATTAAAGAATCTGTTGAGAAGATGGATTATGATGAGATTTTAAGAGCAACTCATACGATGAAGGGAATCGCAAGCAATCTTGAATTTACACAGTTACAGCAAAAAAGTGCAAAGGCAGTAGATATGATCCGTGCAGGAGAAAAGGAAACTGTATTGCCAGTGATTGACGAAATCGAGAAAGAATATCAAAAAGTTGTAGATGCTATTCAAAAATTGGATTAAATTGGATAATGTAGAAAAAATTATTAGAAATTTGAAAAACCTTGTGTTAAAATAGGAATATAGGAATTTGTTTAGATATTATGAAAACTTGCCAAATAGATAGAAAGGATGAGATGAATGTTTGAACAAGGCGAGTATATTGTTTATGGAAGCACAGGTGTTTGCAAAGTTGAAAAAGTGACAACCATGGATATGGATGGAGTGCCAGGCGATAAACTGTATTATATTTTAAGACCATATCATAAGGAAGACCGTGAGATATTTACTCCGGTTGATAATAAGAAGACAAAGATGCGCAAGTTATTATCTTCAAATGAGATCAAATCTTATCTCAATGAATTTAATGAATTGGAAGATTTTGAGATTACGAAAGAAAAATTCAGAGAAGATAATTATAAACAGTGTGTCAGAGGCTGTGATTTTAGAGAAATTTTAAGACTTGTAAAGTCACTTTTGAAACGCAAGAGATCCAGACTTTTGAGTGGAAAGAATTTCCCATCGACAGATGAACGTTATTTAAAAATAGCAGAGAATATTTTATTTTCAGAGATTTCCTATGTACTTAAACTTTCAAAGAATGAGGTTGAAGATCTTTTTCGTACGAATATGAAAGAGATGGCAACAACTTAAGAAAATATAAAAAATCAACAAATGTAAAAGGATCTTTTCTATCTTGGAAGAGGTCCTTCTTTTTATAGTTGTTCTTTTCTTGATGATATGATATAATTTCACATAGTGATTTGGCAAAGAAAGAACAAAAGAGGTAGATCAATGAAAGATTTAAAAGATATGAAACGTGTACTTTTAAAATTAAGCGGTGAAGCACTTGCCGGGGATAAGAAGACAGGATTTGACGAGGCAACTTGTGCAGATGCAGCACGCCAGGTAAAGACATTGGTAGATGAAGGACTTCAGGTAGCAATTGTTATCGGAGGAGGAAATTTTTGGAGAGGCCGCACAAGCGAAAGTATGGAACGTACAAAAGCTGACCAGATTGGAATGCTTGCAACAGTCATGAATTGTATTTATGTATCAGATGCATTCAGAACTGCTGGAATGGAGACAGAAGTATATACGCCATTTGTGTGTGGAGCATTTACAGAGTTATTCTCAAAAGACAAAGCAGTGAAAGCTTTGAATGAAGGTAAAGTTGTATTTTTTGCGGGAGGAACAGGGCATCCTTATTTTTCAACAGATACAGCAACAGCACTTCGTGCGATTGAGATTGAAGCAGATGCTATTTTGTTAGCAAAATCTATTGATGGTGTCTATGATAGTGACCCTGCAGTGAATAAGGATGCAGTGAAATACGATAGTATCACAATGGAAGAAGTACTAGATCAGAAATTAGGAGTTATCGATCTGACAGCAACTATTATGTGTCTTGAGAATAAGATGCCATTAGCTGTATTTGGATTAAATGAAGAAAACAGTATTGAGAATTTAATGAAAGGTAAATTCAACGGAACTTATGTAACCGTTTGATAAATTAGGAGGACGACATGTTAAAACAATTTGAAGACAAGATGCAGAAATCTTTAGACAGTATGACGAATGACTTTATGACAATTCGTGCAGGACGTGCGAATCCACACGTATTGGACAAGGTAAAAGTTGATTATTATGGAGTTGCAACTCCAGTAGCACAGGTTGGAAATGTTTCTGTGCCAGAGGCAAGAACAATTATGATTCAGCCATGGGAGCCAAACTTATTAAAAGAGATTGAAAAAGCAATCTTAGTATCAGATATCGGAATCACACCAACAAATGACGGTAAAGCAATCAGATTAAACTTCCCAGATCTTACAGAAGAGCGAAGAAAAGAACTTGCAAAAGATGTTAAGAAACGTGGAGAAGAAGCAAAAGTAGCTGTTAGAAATATCCGTCGTGATGCGAATGACTTTGTCAAGAAACAGAATAAAACCGGAGAATTAAATGAAGATCAGGCAAAAGATGAAGAAGATAAAGTACAGAAGATGACAGATAAATACATCAAACAGATTGATGAAGCTGTTGAAGCTAAATCAAAAGAAATCATGACAGTTTAATCGAATCATCAACAGGGTTGAAATCTCAGCCCTGTTTTGTTTCATGTGAACATGAATCAGATTTATAATAAGATATAGGAGGTTTGAATGGAGAATTTAAATATTCCACAGCATGTGGCGATTATCTTAGATGGAAATGGAAGATGGGCAAAGAAACGTCATCTGCCTAGAAATATGGGGCACAGACAAGGAAGTAAAGTGGTAGAACAGATCATCGAAGATGCACATGATCTTGGAATTAAATATCTTACGGTATATGCATTTTCAACAGAAAACTGGAAGCGCCCTCAGGATGAAGTGAATGCACTGATGAAATTACTTCGTGATTATTTAAAAACATGCATTAAGCGTGCAAATAAAAATAATATGAAAGTCAGAGTGATCGGGGATATTACAGGATTGTCAGAAGATCTGCAGGAAAAGATCATTGAACTTGAAAAGGCATCCAAAGATAATACAGGAATTAATTTTACAATTGCGTTAAATTATGGAAGTCGTGACGAGATGGTTCGTGCTATGAGACATATGGCGGAAGATCTTGAGAATGGAAATCTTTCAAAAGATGCGATCACAGAGGAAGTATTTAAAGGATATCTGGATACAAAAGAACTACCAGATCCAGATTTGATGATCCGTACGAGTGGAGAAGAAAGATTATCAAACTTTATGTTATGGCAGTTAGCATATACAGAGTTTTATTTTACGGATGTGCTATGGCCAGATTTTAATAAAAAAGAATTAATAAAGGCGATTGAGTATTATAATGGACGTGATCGCAGATTTGGAGGAATATAAATTTATGTTTAAGCAGAGACTGATCAGTGGAATCATCTTAGTACTGATCGCAGCATTTGGTTTATATATGGGCGGTGTTGTTACATTTGCAATGACATTGATCGTTGCATTGATTGGATACAGCGAGATTCTAAGAATTTATCATATTGAGAAATCATCCTTGGCTGTGATCGGTTATACGGGAACGATTCTTTATTATGTTGCATTATTTTTTGATCTAGAACAGTGGACAACAGCTATCATTATTTTATTTTTAATTTTTTTACTGGGATGTTATGTTGTACGTTTTCCAAAATATAAAGTAGATCAGATGATGGCAGCGTTTTTTGGATTTGTATATGTAGGGGTTATGATGTCCTTTATTTATCAGATCCGTGAATTACAAAATGGAGGAGAGTTTGTTGTATTATTATTCCTTGCTGCATGGGGAAATGATACTTTAGCATATTGTACAGGAATGCTGATCGGTAAACATAAGATGTCTCCAATCTTAAGTCCTAAGAAGAGCATTGAAGGACTGATCGGAGGAATTGTTGGTGCAGCAATTCTTGGTGGATTATATGGAATGTACTTAAACACATATATCAGATTTAGCTTTAATCCGGTTACAATGTTCCCTGTTATTTGTGGACTTGGCGGAGCAGTTTCTGTAATTGGAGATTTAGCAGCATCTGCGATCAAAAGAGATTCAGGAATTAAAGATTATGGTACATTGATTCCTGGTCATGGAGGAATTCTTGATCGTTTTGACAGTATTATTTTTATTGCACCAGTTATTTATTATCTAACAGTTATGATTTCAGGAGGAGCAATCTAGAGTGAAGTATATTTCAATCATAGGGTCAACAGGTTCAATCGGAAGCCAGACATTAGATGTTGTACGCAGTAACAAAGATTTGAAAGTTACAGCATTGGCTGCCGCAACAAGTATTGATCTTTTGGAAAAACAAGCAAGAGAATTTAAACCATCTGTGGTAGCAGTATATAATGAGCAAAAGGCAGAAGAATTAAGAGTTCGTCTTGCTGATATGGATATTAAAGTTTATGCAGGAATGGATGGTTTATTAGAAGTAGCAACAGAGAAACAGTGTTCGATCGTTGTAACAGCAATTGTTGGAATGATTGGAATTCGTCCAACGATTGCTGCAATGAAGGCAGGAAAAGATATTGGGCTGGCGAATAAAGAGACGTTAGTTACAGCTGGTCATATCATCATGCCTTTGGCGGATGAATTAGGTGTTTCTATTTATCCGATAGACAGTGAACATTCAGCAATTTTTCAATGTCTTCAAAGTGGAAATGAAAAAGATCTTGATTCATTGATCATTACGGCATCTGGTGGACCATTCCGTAAAAAAACAACAGATGAATTAAGGAATGTAACAGTGGAAGACGCATTAAAACATCCGAACTGGTCGATGGGACATAAGATTACGATCGATTCTGCAACACTGGTAAATAAAGGACTTGAAGTATTAGAAGCAAATTGGCTGTTTGATGTAGATTTTGATGATATTCATGTTGTTGTCCAACCAAAAAGTATTATTCATTCCATGATTCAGTATAAAGATGGAAGTGTTATTGCACAGATGGGAACACCAGATATGAAACTTCCAATTCAGTATGCACTGTTTTATCCAGAACATCGTTATCTGGAAGGAGAGCGTCTTGATTTTGCAAAGTTAAAAGAAATTACTTTCGAAGAGCCACCGGTTGATGTTCTAAAAGGACTTCCATATGCATATAAAGCTGGTAGAATTGGTGGAAGTATGCCGACAGTGTTAAATGCTGCAAATGAAAAAGCAGTTGCATTATTTTTAGATCACAAAATTAAATTTTTGGATATTTATGACATCATTGAGGATGCAATGAATGCCCATAAAGTGCTTCCTAATCCATCACTTGAGGAAGTGTTAGAGACAGAACAATGGGTATATGAACATATAGAAAGCAGGTAAATCATTGAATATTATCATTGCAATTTTAATTTTTGGAATTATTATCATTGTACACGAATTTGGACATTTTTTGATCGCAAAGAAAAATGGAATTCAAGTAGATGAATTTTGTATTGGACTTGGGCCAACGATCATAGGGAAACAAGTTGGCGATACATTTTATTCTATAAAGCTGTTGCCTTTTGGTGGGGCATGTATGATGGGGGAAGATGAAGAACGTCCAGGTGAGAATGCATTTAATAATAAATCTGTCTGGGCAAGGATGGCAGTTATTTTTGGTGGACCATTCTTTAATTTTATTCTGGCATTTGTATTTTCATTGATTGTGATCGGAATGTCAGGAGTTGATATTCCAAAGATTTCACAGGTGGAAAATAATTCTCCAGCATATGAGTCAGGAATCAAGGCTGGAGATATAATGACAAAAGTTGATGGAAAGAAGATTCATAATTATCGAGAATTTTCTTATTATATGTATTTAGATTATGCTGGAGATAAAATTCCGATTACTATAGTAAGAGATGGAGAAGAAAAAAACATTGAGGTAACACCAATGTATAACAAGGAAAGATCACAGTATATGATCGGAATTACATGGAGTGGATATCAGAAAGTCAATCCGTTAAAGACGCTTGAATACAGTTTTCGTGAAGTTGGACTGCAAGTGAAGATTACATTAAAGAGCGTAAAAATGCTAGTCTCACAAAAACTTGGAGTAAAAGATCTCTCTGGACCAGTAGGAATTGTAAAGACGGTTGGAGATCAATATACACAGGCAGCTGCTTATGGACTTAAAACAGTATTTTTGACAATGGCAAACTGGATCATTTTGATCAGTGCAAATCTGGGTGTTATGAATCTTTTGCCATTACCAGCATTGGATGGTGGACGTTTATTATTTTTGATCATTGAAGCAATAACAGGTAAGGCAGTGCCACAGAATATGGAAGCGTTGGTACACACTGCAGGATTGATTTTACTGATGCTTTTAATGGTAATTGTAATGTACCAGGATATTGTAAAGATTTTCATGTAAAGGGGGATTTGCATGTATACAAGAAACCAGACAAGAGTTATTTCAATTGGAGATGTTAAGATTGGAGGAGGCAATCCGATTGCTATCCAGTCTATGACTAATACAAAGACAGAGGATGTAGAAGCGACAGTCAAACAGATTCTTGCTCTTGAGAAGGCAGGATGTCAGATTATTCGCTGTACCGTCCCAACAATGAAAGCTGCAGAAGCATTTACAGAAATTAAGAAAGAAATTCATATTCCGCTAGTTGCAGACATTCATTTTGATTATAAACTTGCGATTGCGGCGATGGAACATGGTGCAGATAAGATCCGTATTAATCCAGGAAATATTGGTTGTGAAGAAAACATCCGCAAGGTCGTAGAAACGGCAAAGAAATATCATGTGCCAATTCGTGTTGGTGTAAACAGTGGATCACTAGAAAAACCATTAGTCAAAAAATACAATGGAGTGACAGCACAAGGATTGGTAGAAAGTGCATTAGATAAAGTGGCAATGCTTGAAAAATACGATTTTCATGATATGGTAGTCAGCATTAAATCATCAGATGTTTTAATGTGTGCAGAGGCATATCGTCTGGTTGCAGAGAAAATTGATTATCCGCTACATGTAGGAATCACGGAAGCAGGAACTGTCTTTAGTGGTAATATTAAGTCAGCCGTTGGTCTTGGAATCATTTTAAATCAGGGAATTGGTGATACCATCCGTGTCTCATTAACAGGAGATCCTGTCAATGAGATTGCAAGTGCAAAATTGATCTTGAAGACGTTGGGACTTCGAACAGGAGGAATTGAGGTTGTATCTTGTCCAACTTGTGGACGTACAAATATTGATCTGATTTCACTTGCAAATCAGGTAGAAACAATGGCTGCAGATTTTGAAGATCTGAATCTAAAGGTCGCAGTTATGGGTTGTGTTGTAAATGGACCAGGAGAAGCTAAAGAAGCAGATGTAGGAATTGCGGGTGGTAATGGAGAAGGACTTTTGATCAAGAAAGGTGAAGTCATCCGTAAAGTACCAGAAGATGAACTGCTTAATACTTTAAGATACGAATTAGAACACTGGGGTGAATAAAATGGAAGTGACAACGAAACCATTTTTCAGTGTGTTCCCGGATCTGAAAGTTTCAGACGATGTAAGATCATTGTTTGAAGACGCAAATATTAAAGAAATCACATTAAAGAAAAGAGACAATATGCTTAAGATCTCTTTTCAATGTGATCATCTGATTTCAAGAGTTGATACATGGAGAATGGAACGAACAATCAGAGAACAGCTGTTTTCAAAACGTTTTGTAAAGATTCGTTTTCAGGAAAGTTATCATTTATCCGAACAATATAATCTCAAATATCTAATGGAGCATTACATGAAAAGCTTCCTCTTTGAGTTAAAAGGCAAAGGGGAGGTTATTTTTAATGTTGTAAGAAAAGGAGATTATAAAGTTTCTGATAATGTGATCACATTTTATTTTGAAGATACTTTTGTAAATCGAAATAAAGCACCAGAAATCAAAGACTTTTTTGAAACAATTTTAAAAAATCGTTTTTCGATTGACGCGAAAGTCGGATTTGATTTTTCTAAAACAATTGATCAGAGTCTTAAGATGGAAAGCGATTATCGCTTACAGCAGGAAATTCATACAATTGTGGAACATGCAGATACGGTGGAGAAAGAACAAAAAGAAGAGAAGAAAGCTAGAAAAAAAGCGGCAGTTACAAAAAAAGAACATACGTTTAAGAAGAAACCAAAATATTCAGATGATCCAACACTGTTATATGGCCGAAATTGTGATGGTGAGTTAATGGAAATTAAAGATATCTATGATGAAATTGGTGAAGTTGTAGTTCATGGCCAGATTACATTTCTTGAGACTAGAGAAATTCGAAATGAAAAGACAATTATTATTTTCCATATTACAGACTTTACAGATACGATCAGTTGTAAGATTTTTGTTCGAAATGAACAGCTTCCGGATATTTTGGACGGGCTCAAAAAAGGTAAGTTCTATCGTATCAAAGCAGTTGCAATGTATGATAAATTTGATCATGAGATTGCACTTGGTTCAGTCGCAGGAATTAAAGCTATCACAGATTTTAGGGAAAAACGTCAGGATACATCGATGGAGAAACGTGTGGAATTACATCTTCATACTGTAATGAGTGATAATGATAGTGTGGTACAGATCAAAGATATTGTAAATCGTGCTTATGAATGGGGACATCCAGCAGTTGCAATTACAGACCACGGAGTTTTACAGGGATTTCCAATTGCACGTCATGCGTATGAAGATCTGAAATTAAAAGAAGACGATCCATTTAAGATCATTTATGGTGTAGAAGGATATTTTGTTGATGACCTTGGAGATCTGATCATTGATTCAAAAGGACAGTCATTAATGGACAGTTATGTTGTATTTGACATTGAAACAACAGGATTTAACAGTGTGAATGATCGAATTATAGAAATTGGTGCTGTCAGAGTCATTGGAGGAGAGATTAAAGAAACATTCAGTGAATTTGTCAATCCAGAGTGCCCAATTCCATATAAGATCACACAGCTGACAACAATCACAGATGGCATGGTGAAAGATGCTGGAACAATTGAAGAGATTCTTCCGCAGTTTTTAAAATTCTGCGAGGGATCTGTTCTGGTTGCACATAATGCAGGATTTGATACTGGATTCATTCATGAAAATGCCAAAAGATTAAATCTGCCATATGATTATACAGTCGTAGATACACTAGGACTTGCAAGATGTTTGATGGGACATCTTGGTAAATTTACATTGGATAATATCTGTAAACATTTAAATATTATACTAGAAACACATCATAGGGCAGTTGATGATGCGACAGCAACAGGAAAGATTTTTGTAGAATTTATTTCTATGTTAAAAGAAAAAGGCATTACAGATCTTGATCAGGTTAATGAATTTGCAAATGATAATGTTGATCTAATTAAAAAAGGTCGTATGTATCATGGGATTATCCTTGTAAAGAATAATACAGGTCGTGTAAACTTAAATCGTTTAGTATCGGAATCACATTTGAATTATTTTAACCGTCGACCAAGAATGCCAAAATCTCTGATCAATAAATACAGAGATGGGCTGATCATTGGTTCTGCATGTGAAGCGGGAGAATTATATCAGGCATTATTGGATGAGCGCTCTGATGAAACGATTGCCAATATTGTATCATTTTATGATTATTTGGAGATTCAGCCAGTTGGCAATAACGAATTTATGATCGAATCAGAGCGAGTGGAGAATGTAAATTCAGTTGAAGATATTCAGAGATTGAATCAAAAGATCGTGGATCTTGGAGAACAATTCCATAAGCCGGTTGTTGCAACTTGTGATGTACATTTCTTGAATCCAGATGATGCGATCTATCGTTCTATTTTATTAGCTGGAAAAGGGTTTAAAGATGCGGACAAACAGGCACCGCTTTATTTTAGAACAACGCAGGAAATGTTAGATGAGTTTGCATATCTAGGAAGTGAGAAAGCAAAAGAAGTTGTAATTACCAATACCAATAAGATTAACGATATGATTGAAAATATATCTCCGATCCATCCAGATAAATGCCCGCCAGTTATCCCGAATTCAGATAAAACACTGAGAGAGATTTGTTATAAGAGGGCCCATGAAATTTATGGAGAAGATCTTCCAGAGCGAGTGACAAGCCGTCTGGAAAAAGAGTTAAATTCTATCATTGGAAATGGATATGCGGTAATGTACATCATTGCGCAAAAACTGGTGTGGGATTCCAATGATCATGGATATCTGGTAGGGTCACGAGGATCGGTAGGATCTTCTTTTGCAGCAACAATGTCAGGAATCACAGAAGTAAATCCGTTGCCAGCACATTATATTTGTCCGGAATGTCATTATGTAGATTTTGATTCGGAACAAGTACAGAAATATGCAAAGATGGGTATGTCTGGATTTGATATGCCAGATGCATATTGCCCAAAGTGTGGAACAAAGATGACAAAAGAAGGACAGGATATCCCCTTTGAGACATTCCTTGGATTTAAAGGAAATAAAGAGCCGGATATTGACTTAAACTTTTCTGGAGAATATCAGGGAAAAGCTCATGCTTATGTGGAAGTTATCTTCGGAAAGGGAAAAGCATTTCGTGCAGGAACAATTGGTACACTTGCAGAAAAAACGGCATATGGTTATGTATTGAAATATCTGGAAGAACGAGGGATTACAAAACGTCGCTGTGAGATTGAAAGATTAGCTCTTGGATGCACTGGAGTTAAGAGAACAACCGGTCAGCATCCAGGTGGAATCATTGTAGTGCCTCATGATAAAGAAATTTATGATTTTACAGCAGTACAGCATCCGGCAAATGATATGAATACACCGATCATCACAACCCATTTTGAATATCATTCCATTGACCAGAATCTGTTAAAACTAGATATTCTTGGACATGACGATCCGTCCATGATCCGAAGAATGGAAGATATCACAGGAATTGATGCGCAAACGATCCCAATGGATGATAAAGGTGTTATGGGATTGTTCCATGGAACAGAAACATTAGGAATCACGCCAGAAGATATTGATGGAACGCCACTTGGATCACTTGGAGTTCCAGAGTTTGGTACAGACTTTGTAATTCAGATGCTTCAGGATACGCATCCACAGAGCTTTTCTGATCTTGTCCGTATTTCTGGTTTGTCTCATGGAACTGATGTATGGCTTGGAAATGCCCAGACATTGATTGAGAATGGAGATGCAGTGATTTCCACTGCAATTTGTTGTCGAGATGATATCATGGTATATTTGATCAACCAGGGACTGGAACAAGAGGCATCCTTTAAGATCATGGAAGGCGTCCGAAAAGGAAAGGGACTAACGGATGAACAGGAGCAGATGATGAGAGATCATAACGTACCAGACTGGTACATCTGGTCTTGTAAACAGATTAAATATATGTTCCCAAAAGCCCATGCGGCAGCTTATGTTATGATGGCATGGAGAATCGCATGGTATAAGGTGTATCATCCACTGGCATATTATGCAGCATATTTTAGTATTCGTGCGAAAGCATTTTCGTATGAAGATATGTGCCTTGGAAAAGAACATTTAGATGAAAAGATGAGAATCATCAAAAACACACCAAAGCATGAAGTAAAGAATGCCGACCTTGACCTGTTACGAGAAATGAAGATCGCAGATGAAATGTACGCGAGAGGCTATGAATTCTGGCCATTAGATATTTACAAAGCAAAAGCAAAAGATTTTCAGGTAATTGATGGCAAGATCATGCCAGCACTTACAAGTATCGACGGAATGGGAGAAAAAGCGGCGCAGCAGGTAGAAGAAGCAGCCAAGGGAGAACAGTTTACTTCCTTAGAAAACTTCAGAAATCGCACCAAGGCACCGCAGGCATGTATTGATAAAATGAAGGAATTAGGAATCATGGGGGATCTTTCAGATACAGACCAGTTAAGTTTTAATTTTCTTTGAGAATATGTGAAAAAACTCTTGTCAAGAGATATTTTTCATGTTAAACTAAATGTAGCTTAAGAAAAAATGACTTAGGAGTGGGCAGATGTCCACTCCTATTTTGTGTAACAATGAAGAAATAACACTACAAAAGAAAGGGTTGATACATTGGCAAGACGAGTTGATATTGAAACAAAAACAGAAGAACTAGTATTACCGATCATTGAAGCCAACAATTTTGAACTGGTGGATGTAGAATATGTCAAAGAAGGGGCAAACTGGTATCTAAGAGTTTATGCAGATAAAGAAGGCGGGATCGCAATTGATGATTGTGTACTGATCAGTCGAAGCTTAGAAGAGAAACTAGATGCAGAAGATTTTATTGAAGATGCATACATTTTAGAAGTAAGTTCTCCAGGACTTGGAAGACCACTAAAAAAAGAAAAAGATTACGTAAGAAGTGTTGGAAAGTCCATTGATATCAAGCTTTATAAAGCAATTGACAAACAGAAGGAATTTACTGGTATTTTAAAAGAAAACACAGAAGATCAGATTGTACTTACAGTCGAAGATCAGGATATTACATTTGAGAAAAAGAGCATTGCAAGTGCTCGTTTGTCGTTAGATTTTTAAGGAGGAAGAAAGAGAATGAGTGAATTAATTGCGGCATTAAATCAGTTGGAAAAGGAAAAAGGTATTGATAAAGACGTTATCATGGAAGCCATTGAAAATTCCCTGCTTGCTGCATGTAAAAGAGATTTTGGAAGTGCAGATAACGTTGTAGTTAATATGGATCGTGAAACAGGAGATATCTATGTCTATGCGATCAAAGAAGTTGTAGATGAAGTTTACGATCCTGCACTTGAGATCAGTCTTGGAAAGGCAAAGGCTATTGATAAGAATTTAAATCTTGGGGATACTGTAAGAATCGAAATCACACCAAAAGATTTTGGACGTATTGCAGCAATGCATGCAAGAAGCGTGATCGTACAGAAGATTAAAGAAGAAGAAAGAAGAGTTGTATACGATCATTTCTACTGTAAAGAAAAAGATATCGTAACAGGTGTTGTACAGCGTTATGTTGGAGAGAATGTAAGTGTAAGCTTAGATGATAAAACAGATGCTCTCCTAATGAAATCTGAGCAGATCAAAGGTGAAGTATTTAAACCAACAGAAAGAATCAAACTTTACATTGTAGAAGTAAAAGAGACAAATCGTGGCCCACGTATTCTTGTTTCAAGAACACATCCAGATCTTGTAAAACGTCTGTTTGAAAAAGAAGTTGCAGAAATCCAGGACGGAACAGTTGAAATCAAAAACATCGTTCGCGAAGCTGGATCAAGAACAAAGATGGCTGTATGGTCTAATGATAAGAATGTAGATCCTGTTGGAGCATGTGTTGGATTAAATGGTGCCAGAGTAAACGCGATCGTAAATGATTTAAAAGGTGAGAAGATCGACATCATCAATTGGAATGAAGACCCTTGTGTATTCATCGAGAATGCATTAAGTCCATCAAAAGTTGTTTCTGTAGCAGTTGATGTAGAAGAAAAGAGTGCAGAAGTTGTAGTTCCAGATTATCAATTATCATTAGCAATTGGTAAGGAGGGACAGAATGCGAGACTTGCTGCAAGATTAACAGGATACAAGATTGATATTAAGAGTGAATCACAGGCAGCCCAAGAAGCAGCAAAAGCCAGTGAGGAACCAGAAACAGATGATTTTGAAATTGAAGAAGATCTTTTTGATAATGAAGAAATCAATGACGATTTCACAGAAGATGTAGAAGATACAGAAGAAGCTGTTGAAGATTTCGATGCAGAGGATATCGAAGAATAGAAAATATCAGCAGGTGATAAAATGAATCGAAAAATTCCAACGAGAAAATGTATCGGATGCGGTGAATTAAAAGAAAAGAATCAATTAGTCCGGATCGTGAGATCAAAAGAAGGCAAAATAAGTCTTGATGTGACTGGAAAGAAAAATGGGAGAGGGGCATATATCTGCCCTGATCCAGAATGCTTAAAACAAGCATTTAAGAAAAAGGGATTGGATCGTTCTTTTAAGATGGCTGTACCGGAATCAGTCTATGAGACATTAAAAAAGGAGATGGAAAAACTTTATGAATAAAGTATTATCTCTTCTAGGTCTTGCATTTAGATCAGGAAATCTGGTCAGCGGAGAATTTGCCACAAGAGAAGCAGTCAGGA
>ERZ1106963.313-NODE-313-length-74673-cov-7.591399_pt1 | contig 74673 bp, 56 predicted proteins | sample MGYA00403681_ERZ1106963 | MGnify/ENA primary metagenome ERZ1106963 (study PRJEB35170, sample SAMEA104062407) | human gut metagenome | biome: human gut; feature: human-associated habitat; material: faeces | place: Denmark | collected 2012-05-03 ...
GAGGTGAAGGACCGAATCAGTAGGAGTCTTGAGTATGACCGAGAAAGGAGGAATGACCGTCTATGGCAGAAAACATTGAAAACAATGGCTGTTCGCAAAGAGATAATGCGGAACATGAAGGGTATGTGAAAGCGTCTAGGTCATTCAATCGGATATGGAAAGAAAGAGACAGTGCACAGCCGAGACTTTTGGAAGCGATACTGTATAAAGACAACTTTAACAGAGCGTATAAGAGAGTTAAGGCAAACAAGGGAGCGCCAGGAATTGATGGCATGACCATTGAAGAGGCTCTTCCATATCTAAAGGAGCATCAACAAGAGATAACCGACCGCATTTATCGTGGAAAGTATACTCCGTCTCCAGTAAGACGAGTTGAGATTCCCAAACCAGATGGTGGTGTGCGAAAGCTTGGTATACCAACGGTGATAGACCGTACAATCCAACAGGCAATCACGCAAGAGTTAGTGCCAATCTATGAACCGCTGTTTGCAGATGGTAGCTTTGGCTATCGTCCGGGCAGAAGTGCGAAGGACGCAATACAAAAAGTGAAAGAGTATGCAGAACAAGGATACACATATGCAGTATCCTTAGATTTATTAAAATACTTCGACACACTGAACCATGAAATTCTCCTTAACTTACTCCGTAAGAATGTAAAGGACGAACGGGTGGTGCAGTTGATTAAGCGATATCTGAAAAGCGGGGTAATGGAGAACGGAGTAGTCATGGAAACAGAGGAAGGTTCGCCACAAGGAGGAAATCTATCCCCACTACTGGCGAATATCTATCTCAATGAGTTTGACCAGGAGTTTTTGAAGAGAGGAGTCCCATGCGTCAGATATGCAGATGACATCGTGCTCCTTGCGAAGAGCAAACGGGCATCGGAGAGACTTCTGGAAAGCAGTACGAAATACCTTGAAGAGAAACTTGATACAGAGAAGAACTTTTTATCATTATTTAATGCTATCAATAAAATGGCTGAAAAATATGATATGCCTATTCTGTATTCCTGTCATCCACGCAGTAGAAAAAGAATTGAATCTACAGGATTTAAACTGGATCCAAGAGTAATTCAGCATGAACCATTAGGGTTTCACGATTATAATTGTCTGCAGATGAACGCATTTGCGGTAGTATCAGATTCAGGAACATTACCGGAAGAGAGCAGCTTTTTCACATCTGTTGGACATCCATTCCCGGCAATTTGTATTCGGACTTCGACAGAGCGTCCGGAGGCGTTAGATAAGGCTTGTTTTATTTTATCTGGGATTGATGAAAAAGGATTATTGCAGTCTGTAGATACGGCTGTGGAGATGAATAAAGCAGGGGACTATGGCATTCCGGTACCGGATTATATAGAAGAGAATGTCAGTACAAAGGTTGTCAAAATAATCCAGAGTTATACGGGTGTTGTAAATAAAATGGTTTGGAGAAAAGACATTTAAGGAGTATGGAATAGCATGAAGATATTAGTGACTGGTGCAAAAGGAATGGTTGGAACCGCTTTGGTCAATAATTTGAAAAATCTTCGGGATAATAAAAATAGAACGAGACCGAATATTTTAGTAGAAGAGATTTTTGAATATGATTTAAATTCTACTCAAAAAGAGTTAGAAGACTACTGCAAAAAAGCAGATTTTGTATTTAATCTCGCAGGAGTTAATCGACCAGAGAATCAAGAAGATTTCATGAAGGGAAATTTCGGATTTGCTTCACAATTATTGGATACCCTAAAAAAATATAATAATAAAGCCGCGATTATGTTATCCTCGTCCCTTCAGGCAACTTTAGCTGGACGTTTTGGAAATTCCGAGTATGGACGTTCAAAAAAGGCTGGAGAAGAATTGTTTTTCGATTATGCGAAAGATAATGACGTGAAAGTAGCTGTTTATCGTTTTCCGAACTTGATGGGACATTCCAGACCGAAATATAACTCGGCAGTATCTACATTTTGTTGGGCAGTAGCAAATGATGAAGAATTTACAGTGAATGATCCGTCAACAGAACTGGAATTATTATATATTGATGATTTGGTAGAGGGAATGTTTGATTTGCTGGAGGGAAAGGAACAGCACTGCGAATTTGATGGAATTGAAACTGTGGCAAATCCGGAAGGACACTATTGTTATGTGCCAGTAACACATAAAATTACACTTGGAGAAATTGTGGATTTACTGCAGCAGTTCAAAGAACAGCCGGCAACATTGATGATGCCTAAGATGCCGGAAGGTTCATTTGCAAAGAAACTGTATAGTCTGTATTTAACATATTTGCCAACAGATAAGTTCAAGTATACATTAAAAATGAATATAGATGATAGAGGCTCATTTACTGAATTAGTACATACGGAAGATTGCGGACAAGTTTCTATCAATATTAGCAAACCGGGAATAACAAAAGGACAGCACTGGCATAATTCTAAGTGGGAATTATTTATTGTAGTGGCCGGACATGGACTTATTCAAGAGCGAAATATTAATACAGGGGAGACCGTTGAATTTGAAGTGACTGGAGATAAAATTGAAGCAATTCATATGATTCCAGGTTGGACGCATAATATTATTAATTTAAGTAAAACAGAAAATCTGGTAACTGTTATGACTTGTAATGAAGTATTTAATCCAGAGAAGCCGGACACTTTTTTTGAACCAGTATAAGAAAAATATTCAAAATAAAGAAATGGTTTGGCAGGAAGATAGTGAGAGAAATAAGTGGATATTTATCAGATTGTTATATCACACAACAGTGGATGGACAAGGAAAGAAATAACAATTTTTTCAATAGTATTAATGGTGTTTTTTGCGATTCTGAACAAAAAAGTAGAAAGACATAAAATCAGCAAGTCTCAGGCAATTTCTATATTTTTATTGACGGGATTTTTGGGGATTGTATTTGCTTCTACGGTCTTTAATAGAGAAACTTCGGTACGGAGTTATGAGCTTATGCCCTTTTGGTCATGGAGACAAATAATATTTAAAACGGATAAAGAATTGTTGATAGAAGTTTTATTGAATTGTGTTTTGCTGTTTCCTATGGGAGTGTTGTTACCATTTATTTTTGAAAAAAAGTTGAGATGGCGAAAAATATTTATATGTGGTTTTCTGGTCTCAGCAGTAATTGAAACTTGCCAGCTAGTATTTAAATGCGGATTATTTGAATGGGATGATATGATTCATAATGGTGTGGGATGCATGTTTGGTGGTATGATAGGAAATGTGTTTTTTACATTAAAAATCACAAAAGTACAAAATGAATAAGAAGAGGTAGTGTAGTGGGAATTTCTGAAAAATCAGGTGTTCGACAAAATAAAAGCAATAGATGAATCGTATTTGTAAAGAATTATTTCGATACTTTTGACTATGAAATCTAATTCGGATAACTTTTGTCAGTTCTCTATTTAGGGGGGATGAAGCGTATTAAAGCTAAAGGTGCAACTGTCATTATCTATGAGCTGACGTTGAAAAAAGGAAGTACTTTCTTTGGAAGCAGGTAGTGAATGATTTAACTGTATTCGAGGGACAGAGTCAGGCGATGATTGCAAATCAATATGGCAGTTGTTTGGATGATGTAAAAAAAGTATATACACATGATTTGTTCCAGCGAGATTAATATCTGGAATGGAAGGGAGAAAAAGTGAAAATTTTTGTAAGTCATGCAACGAAAAATAAAGATATTGTTTTAAAATTTGCTGAATTTCTTGAGGCAATTAATAGTGATATAAAAGTTTTTTGTACTTCGGAAAAGGGAAGTATTGTTGGTGGAAGTAATTTTGTAGATGAAATCTTTCATGAACTGGATGATAGTGATTTATTTATTCCAGTTCTCAGTAATGAGTATTATGAAAGTAAATTTTGTATGATTGAATTGGGAGTTGCGTATTCATATTTATGTAATAAATACGAAAGAAAAGATTTATTTTATATTGCCCCTTTTGCGTTACATCCTTTAAAAAAGGGCGAAGCTTTATCAGATACACCAATATCAGCTATGCAAGTTATACAAATGGAAGAAAAAGAGGATGTAAAGACGTTTCTGGAGTATTTAAAAAGAGAACGACAAGTACATATCGGAGCCGGTCTGAATAAAAAATTGGATGACTTTGAGACGGAAATAGGAGAGATATATAAAGAAAAACAAGATATGCTAAAAGCTGCAAGAATAGAGGCATATTTTGATGACAGGGCTGACTATGAGCAAAGAAAAGACATAGTAGATTATACTTTACAAGAGCAGAAAATTAATATTAGATATAATCAAAAGCCATTAAAAGATAGTAATTCCAGAATACCCAATTTTATAGGTCTTGCGATGAAGTATGCAGATGGGATGGATGTAGGAGTTCATCTAAAATATAATAAAAATGCAAAATTTGAATTTTGTGTATATGATGAAGAAGAGGTACTAAAAAGTATTTGCGTAGAATTTAAATATGGAGATGTTCTTTCAAAATTAGGAACGTTTGTAGAAAAATTGGATGGAAAAGAAACTTTGGTTAGCATTCCTTTAAAACAAATGGAAAGTAAGGCTTTAAATAAAATTTCAGAAATTTGTTTTGTGATTTGGAAGGAAGACGTTCAAAAAACAAAAGGAAAATTTGCAATCGGTAATATACGGATATCTTGAAAATGTTCTGATATTATATAGAAAAACAGGAGTTGAATTTTACGCCTAAAAGAAATCCAAGACGTACCGATAAGGAATTGATTATTCCGGGACTGCAAATTCTGCTCGAACGCTACTTTCATTCTAAAATCAGAGATATATTTATTCTGATTTAGCGGTATGCGTTTTTGGTGAATAATCCGGGCTCCGTATCTTTGCTGTCCGGACTACTGCACAGGAATATTCATTTGTTAGAGGTTTACCTCATAGTGAACCAATAAGCCTAACTAAGTGACATTGGTTTTGAACAGTTACAAAATGAGATGATTAAGACTGTAGTGGTTTCGTTGGAATTGACCGGGATCATTATTTCAGCAAGAGATTGAAAAATGTATATCCCTGTGATGCTGTAGAACTGTACTGGCAGGAAACGAAAAGATATGTAAGCTTGGGAAAGCTGGAAAATTATCAATCTGCAGTTGAAAATCTTATTGCTATCCGCAGGATTATGAAGAAAAATCACTGGCAACAGGAATGACAGCAGCGATATTGGAATTTCAAAGAGAAAAATAAAAGGAAAAGATTATTGATGGGGTTATTGGATAAATGGTAAATGTTTATGCATGGAATTATCACCGAATCTTTCTGATCATGTTGTTTTTGCTTATCCTCTGGCGGATTTTAGCAAGGTATATAAGAATCGACATCTGGAAGATTTTAAATTTGTTTGGAGCAGGGGTATCGTTTTTTCTGATCCTCAAGTTTACGGTGCTGGGGAGAACACCTTCCGGTGTGCATCAGTTTGTGGTGATGGCACCTTATTCGGATGAGTTCTTTCGGGAGTTGCTGATGAATGTCTTTTTATACTTTCCACTGGGACTTACGCTCGGGGAGCTGATAGGCTGGCATCGGATCTGGCTGGCTCTGGTTCTGGCAATTGTGATCGAGAGCTGGCAGTATGCGGCCGGGACAGGCATGGCGCAGGTGACGGATGTGATCTGCAATACGCTGGGAGTCTGGATAGGCGGTATAGCTTTTCAAAAAAGAAAGCATTGCTTGTGAAAAGCTGTTGCAGATAGTATAATGGTGGAATTATTTTGAAGTCAAGAGAAAGCAGAGGTGTTTCATGGTCGATTTACATACACACATTCTCCCGCACCTGGATGACGGGGCTTTTGATTTGGAGACTTCGGTGCGGATGGCGGATCTTGCTGCACGCAGCGGAGTGTTTCATATGACTGCGACCAGTCACGGGAATTATTATGATTATACGTTAGAGGAATACAGGGAAAATTTTGAGAGGCTTCAGGCGGAACTGCGTGATAAAGAGATTCCGGTGAAGCTTTATTCAGGTATGGAGATTTTTATGGATGAGAAGGCCGCAGATCTGCTGGATCTGGGGGAGCTTCTGACATTAAATGGGACAAGATATGTCCTGGTGGAGTTTGATTTTGAAGAAAATGTCGAAAAAGTGTATAAATATGTTGCCGATTTGCAGACGAGAAGGTATAATATAGTTTTAGCACACCCGGAACGTTATCTTTTTGTGCAGAGGGATCCTGAGTTTGCCTACTTTCTGGCGGAACAGGGCTGTGCACTTCAGGTAAATAAAGGGAGCGTTCTTGGGCAGTTTGGAAGAAGATGCAGAAATCTTGCAGAACAGTTTCTGGATGATGGGATTGTCAGTGTGCTGGCTTCGGATGCACATGACTTTGAGTATCGTACCCCATCGATGAACAGACTGGTGGCATACCTTGAGAGGCGATATCCGAAAAAGCTGATTCGTATGTGGCTGTCGGAGAATCCGAGCCGCATATTAAACGGGATGCCGATTCTCACTACATAAAGGAGTACAGCGATTATGGACAAAAGAAAGGTCTTGGCAGGGGCAGTTTGTGTTCTTTCCCTGGTTGGAGGCTGTGTTTATTATTCAAATGCACAGAAGCAAAAGGATATGGAACCGCCGGTTCTCAGTGCGGATGCGGAGAAGTTTTCGGCAAGCATTAAAGCGGATGAGAAGAAGCTGATCTCCGGCGTGACGGCATTTGATCAGAAGGACGGGGACGTATCGGACAGCATACTGATCGACAGTATCAAAAAGAAGGAAGGCACGGACAGTGATTTCCTGATTACTTATGTGGCCTTTGATAAATCAAGCAATATGGCATCACTTACAAGGACACTTCATTATTCTGACTATCGTCAGGCACATTTTTCCTTTGAACAGGCATTGCGTTTTCCGGAAAATCAGGAGATTGATCTGTTGTCTTATTTTACGGCGGACGACTGTATTGACGGGGATGTCACACCATTTATTACTTTGGATGGTGATAAGGAGGTCCTGGAAGGAGAGCCGAAGAAGGGGATTTATGAGTGCACGGTTAGTGTGACGAACAGTGTTGGTTATACGACGACGCTGCCGATCAGTGTGGAAATCTATGAGGATGGATACGATGAGCGAAATCAGCGTCCGCAGATCATATTGAATCAGTATATTGTATACATGGAAAAGGGTGAACAGCTGGATGCAAGTGCTTATCTGGATTATATCGAAGAGGGAGGAGAAACCTTTGCAGTTTCAGGAATAACTTCATCTGTGGAGGGGACTTCAGAGAGCGAACAGCAGAGTACGGCAAGTAAGCAGATTTCCATGGAGAATATTGAAATCACTTCGAAGGTTGATACGGAAAAGGCCGGAGTTTATACGGTAAATTATCATTATACATCGGAGGAAACAGGATACGACTGCAATGCAAATCTGATTGTGGTAGTCGAGTAGGAGGGGACAGATGAATCAGGAACATTATCAAAATGCAAATACACAGCCGTATGATGTGAAATACATAAGTCGCTGCCTGATGAGAAATGCACTCTTTATTCTGATGTTTGCATGTCTGGCAGGCGTGTTTTCTTATATTTTTCTGGATCACTATAAGAAGGATACTTACACGGCAAGTGTCAATCTCTATGTGATCCCAAGAGACAATGCGAGCACAAAATTCAATTCAAATGGGATCAGTTCGGCGGTATCTCGATGCGTCAGTGCCCTGAACAGTGATATGATGAAAGAGCAGATAAAAAAGGAGAAGAATGCGGATAAGCTGAAGGGAAAACTTTCGGCATATGTAGCCGGAAGCACCAACATCATTGTCATGAGTGCGACGAGCAGTTCGGCGGAGAGTGCATGCCGCCTGTTGAAAGCCGGTATTGATAATTATCCGAAACTTTCCGGATATTTCCAGACGGGATATCTGCTGAAGAAGATTGGAAGTTTTGAAGGGAATGGGATTACGGTCAATCATGCAGATGCACCAATCAGTGCACTGAAGGTGGCATTTCTGGTGCTGGCAGCCGGATGTGGGCTGGTCGGAGCGATGGCGGTATTTACGGACAAGGTATACAGTGTGGAACAGGCACAGCAGTTGCTGGATATGGATGTCTTTGGAGCGTTACCGTTTGTAAAGAAAAAACAGGAACAGAAGTCGATTCTGATCACAGATCCAAGGACTTCTTCGCAGTATGCGGAAGCTGTGGACAAGATCGTCACAAAGCTTCGCAGAAAGATGCACGAAAATCATTATAAAGTGCTGATGGTGAGCAGTCTGAAAGAGAATGACGGAAAATCTACGGCAGCAGCGAACCTTGTACTGAATCTGGTGCAGCGTGGTAAGAAAGTAGTTCTGGTGGACTGTGATATGCGAAGATCTGCCGTCTGTAAGCTTTTTGATATTGACATGAAAGATCAGAAACAGCTCTATGATTATCTGACAGAAGAGAGTACACTTCAGGATGTTTTGATTGAATATGGTCAGGACGAGCGTAAGTTTTCCTGTATTTTGCAGAAAAAAGCAGTCTCTGAGCCGGAAAAATTGTTTGATTCGGAGCGATTTGAACATATGCTGAAGGAACTGTCCAGAAGTTTTGACTATGTGATCCTGGATACGGCACCAATCGGCATTGTACGTGATGCGGAGATCATTGCCGGATATGCGGACTCTGTTTTTATGGTCATGAAGCAGGATGAAGTGCATGCAGCATCGGTCAATGATGTGATCGATATTCTGGAGGATGCAGGATCTGTCGTAGTCGGTGGTGTCCTGAATATGGCAAGAGGCGAGAAAATTGCGGGAAACGGCTATCACAAGTATAAGTATGGAAGCTATTACTACGGATACGCTTACGGAAAGGATGGACAGCATGCAGGAAAGTGATAAAGTACGTGCAGAAAGAGTGAGAACAGGACAGCAATATGGTGCCGGTCAGGAAGGAATTGATCTTTTCAGCATGATGGATGATGCACTGCGGTGTTTTCAGAAGTACTGGCTGCAATTTTTATTGCTGATCGTGATCGTGACTGCAGTTTTTATTATTTATGGAAACAGACAGTATGTTCCACAATATCAGGCAAAAGTGACTTATGCGGTGAATAAGACCGGAGATTCTGATACAGATGCTTCCATTGCACAGAGACTGAGCAACAGTATCAGCGTGGTTACGAAAACAGGAGATTTTAAGGATCGCCTGTTTGCAGATGTGGAAGAAGAAAATGTCAATCCGAATTATGTGATATCATCTGCATATACGGACAACTCCAACTTATTTTCTGTTACGGTGACGGCAAACAATTATAACAATGCCAATATGCTGCTGGATCTTCTGGAGAATATGTATCCGGAATGGGTGGCAGGATCCAATGGTACGATTGAATTACAGGTTGTGGATCGGGCTTTGGCAGGCGAAAATCCCGTAAATGGTTATTCAGCGATGAAGCAGCTGGTGGAGGGTGTGTTGGCTGGCGTGATCTTGTGTCTGGCAATCGCAGCATTGTATGCACAGCTGATCAGGACGGTCCGCAAAGAAAGTGATATGAAGAAGATCACGTCCAAAGGATGCATCAGTCTGATACCGGAGATTGCAGTCAAGAAACGTGAAAAAAGTAAGAAACAGCAGCTTCTGCTGACCAACAAGCGTGTGGACTGGGGATTTAAGCAGTCTGTGCAGGCGGCTCAGCTTCGTATCGAGAAACAGATGGAACAGGAGCATAAACAGGTTCTGCTCGTTTCCAGTACGCTTCCGCAGGAAGGAAAGAGTATGACGGCAGTCAATCTGGCACTGGCATTTATGCAGCATGAGAAAAAGACAGTTCTGATCGATGGAGACCTCAGAAAGCCATCCGTAGCAGAGATGCTTGGAATGGAAGAACAAAAGGGACTTGCAGAGTATCTGAAGGGAAATGCCAAGGTTAAAGAGGTTTTGCAGAAAAAAGGAGATCTGACGGTAATTCAGGGTGGAAAGGTGCATGGTAATATATCCAGCCTGATGGATGAGAGTAGAATGGAAGAACTTATGACTTTTCTTAAGTCAGAATTTGACTATGTGATCATCGATACACCGCCGGCATATCTGTTTTCGGATGCTGCGATCCTGGCGGGATATGCAGATTGTGTACTTTATGTTGTACGTCATGACATGGCAGAAATTCCGCAGATTGAGAAAGGAATGGAATCTTTTATTCAGGAGGATAAACTGCTTGGATATCTGATCAACAGAAGTCAGAAAGGATTCGCTTCTTACGGAAAATATGGATATGGAAAATACGGATATGGAAAATATGGCTACGGCAAATATGGCAAGTATCAGAGATATGTAGATGTGAAAGAAGACGATATGGACACGGAAGATTCCTTATAGTGGAGGCATAACAGATGAGAAGAAAAAGATGGCTGACCGTTGCAATGGTTGTGACAGCAGCAGTGGCTGTGATGATGGCTGCGACCTCTTATAAAGAAATCGGGAAGAAACTGGAGATGCAGGGTGAGGATCAGCAGACGATGCTGGTTGCCGGGTATGAGCTTCAGACAGAAACAGCGAAAGAAACAGAAAAGAATAAGAAAAAAAGCACGAAAGTAAGTGAAAAAGAAACGCAGGCAGGCGAAAGTACAGTAACAGAAGCAAGCACTGCAAAGACAGAAACTTCTGATACAGAGATGGCATCGGAAACGGAAAAAGAAACGGAAACAAAAGAGACAGAAACCCAGACTTCGGTCTCTGCAGATCCGTCAAAGCCGGTCCTGAAATTAAAGCAGAAAAAGATAGAGATCAAGGTCGGCGATGCGTTTGATGCGGTTTCGCAGGTTGCTGAGATCACCGATGATACAGATGATCGTTCTGCTCTGTTCCGTCAGATTGAGGTCCACGGTGACTACAGCACGGATGAACCGGGCACTTATACACTGACTTACACGGCGATGGACAGTGACGGCAATGTATCTGCTCCGGTTACGCTGGAGCTGGTAGTGAAAGGATAGGATTATGGGAGTATTAACGAGTATCAGCAGAGGCCTGGAGGCAGTTTCGACTCCGCTTGGCGTACTGCCGGACATGGTATATGCGGCGGCAGCCGCAAGCTTTCTGCTTCTGCTTATTGTGTACGTTTTTGTAACACCATCCTGGAGAGAAAAAAAGAGAAAGCGTGGCAGGGTCATCTGTGTGTGGCTGATGTTTGCGATTTATGTGCTGCTGATCCTGGCGGTGACCATTCTTGGAAAGAGAACCGGAGATTCTGCGGTGGATATGGGGATCTTCACAGGAAGCTGGGTGATGGAAACGCTGGTAAAAGTGGCAGCAGGTACGGTCGCTTTTGTTCCACTTGGAGCTTTGATCATGATCCTGATGAAAGGAAAGTATCAGGCTGCGAAGAGTATGGGTGCGTCGTTTGCATTAGCACTTTGTGTGGAAATACTCCAGCTTGTCTTAAAGACGGGAGTTTTTGATCTGGGGAATCTGCTCTTTCATACGATCGGTGCCGGTATTGGTATTGTGTTTGTGATCGTTTGGAAATATGCGTTTTCCAGGAAAAGTGCGTTCTCTTATGCCATGCGTCTGATGCTGAGTATTCTGATCGTGTTGATGCTTCTGGAAACGGCGGCGTTCGGAGCTTATCATGTACTGCGTACGACCGGACAGGAACATATGGATGAGAACATCAGTGTGGCAGAAAATCAGATGATTTCAAAAAACACTGACGGAAGTGATGCAAAGGTTTCTTCCGACCCGGATGTGATCTGGTACAATGGCAAGGCTTACCGCTATAATCACGATCTGGTGACGATGCTGGTCATGGGCATTGATCAGGAGAGTGATACGATCGAAGAAAAGGATGATGTTTCCGGTGAGAGCGGTCAGGCGGATACCATTTTTCTGATGGTTATGGATAAGAGCAAAGATGAGATCAAAATGATCAGTATTTCGCGAGATACCATGACACAGATCAAGACGTTTGATTATAAGGGAAATTATCTTGGAAAATCAAAGAATCATCTCGGACTTGCGTATTCCTTCGGGGATGGAAAGGTGACAAGCTGTCAGTACATGGTGGATGCTGTCTCCAACTTGTTCTATGGAATGCCGATCAATGGCTATGTGGCATTGAATATGAATGCGGTTGCCATGATCAACGATGCAGTTGGCGGCGTAACGGTGACGGTACCGGAAGATATGACGCAGGTTGATCCGTCCTTTGCAGAGGGGGCGACGGTGACGCTGACAGGAGATCAGGCGTTGAAGTTTACACGTTATCGAGATACGGAAAAGGATTTTTCCAACAATTCTCGTATGGAGCGTCAGAAACAGTACCTTGTGAATTTTATGGGACAGGCGGTGAAGGCGATGAAAGCAGATATGGGACTTCCGGTCGGCCTTTATCAGAGTCTTACGGATGATATGGTCACAAATCTCAGCCTGGATCGTTCGGTTTATCTGGCAACGGAGGCGATGGATATGCATTTTACTGCCGACGGCATTGTTTCTTTGAAGGCGAAATCCAAGAAGGGCAGTGTCTATGATGAGGTTTATGTAGATGATGATGCACTTTATGATCTGATCATTCAGACCTTCTATACCGAAGAACAGTCAGAAGGTGAGTCGAAGTGAAAAAAAGAACATGGAAGGTGATCGCGGTGATATCGTTTGCTGCGGCAGTGATCCTGACGGCAGTCGTTTTGCGGATTTATACACAAAGAGAACATGCCAGGCAGACTTATGAAGAAATGCAGCAGCAGAATTCCGAGAAACGGCAGACCGATACGCAGGAGTCGAAGGAACAGTCCAAGACAAAGGAAAAAAAGAAGAAGCTGGACATTCCGGTGGATTTTGAGACCTTACAGAAGGAAAATCCGGACATTTATGCGTGGATCACGATACCGGGAACGGATATCGACTATCCGGTTGTACAGGACAGCACGGATAATACGTACTATCTGAACCATGCGGCGGATACCAGTTTAAGTGACAGCGGAGCGATTTATTCGGAAAAGGAAAACGCCAAAGATTTTGATGATTATCTGACGGTGCTTTACGGACATAACATGAAAGACGGTTCGATGTTTGCAGGTCTGCACAAGTACGAGGATAAGACATTCCTGAAAGATCATAAGGATCTGACCATCTACACGCCGGATTCAATCTTGAAATATCGGATTTTTGCGGCCTATCTGACGGACAACCGTCATGTGCTGATGTATTATAATCAGGGAAAAGATGAGGAAAGCAGGGAGACTTATCTGAAAGATATTTTAGAGCAGCGAAATATGAATGCATCCATTGACACGAAGGCGAAGGTGGACAAGGACAGCAAGATCTTGACGCTCTCAACCTGCCATGCGGCCGGTAAGAATTACCGCTACCTGGTACAGGCATATCTGGTTAAGGAAGAGCACGAATAGAAGAAGAGGGAGTCTTCTCCCACTAAGATAAAAAGACCATATACCAAAACGGTATGTGGTCTTTTTTTGACTCCAACATCATATATATATGAGATGTGAGGTGAAATATGCCTCGGCAGGATTTTGCAATGAAAATATCAGAAATGTTTTCTGAATTGCAGGGAGGACTGAAATGTTCATAAAAACAAGGGAATACCAGGAGCTTTTTCTGGAGGCACTGCGTGCGGGGATCCGCGGGCAGCGGGTGGCCTGGAAGGAGCGTTCCGTGCAGGAGTGGTCAGAGGTTTTTGCCCTGGCGGACATGCATCATGTGCTGCCGCTGGTTTATGAGGCGGTGGCGGAGTGCCGGGCAGCGGCTTTGGCGGACCGTGTGATGTTTGCAAAAGTGCGGGAAAAGAGTCTGCGGCTGATGGCACTTCAGAGGACGATGACCGAAGAATTTCTGGAGTTGTACGCTCATTTGCAACAGATGAGTGTAAAGCCGCTGGCGGTAAAAGGAATCGTCTGCCGCAGTCTGTATCCGAATCCGGATGCGAGGCTTTCTGCTGATGAGGATCTGCTGATACCAAAAGAGCAGTTTGAGGCCTGTCAGGAAGCGATGCTTTTATATGGAATGCAGCAGTTAAATCCTGAGACTGGCACCGAGAACTATGAGACGGCTTATAAAAAAACAGGCGGCTTTCTGGTGATCGAGCTGCACCGGATGCTGTTTCCGGAAAATGAAAAATGGTGTATTGGATGGAATGGATTTTTTGATGAGATCCATAAACAGGCGATCGAAAGAGAGGTAGAAGGTGTAAAAATCAATATGCCGCAGCCGACGGATCATCTGTTTTTTCAGTTCTGCCATGCCAGAAAACATCTGCTTGCTTCTGGAGTCGGGATACGGCAGATCTGCGATATTCTGCTGTTTGCCGAGCATTACGAGAAGGAGATCGACTGGGAGATTTTCTGGGATCGCATCCGGATGACGGATGGTATCCTGTTTGCAGAGGCGATTTTTCGCCTTGGTGTGCAGTATCTTGGTTTTGAAGAAAAACAGTTCTATTTTCCGGAAGGTGTGCATAGTATGAAACTGGATACGGAAAGACTGATGGAAGATATCCTGCACTCCGGCATTCATGGAAAAGGGACAAGGAGTCGCCTGCACAGTGCCACCCTTACGCTGCATGCGGCGGAAAAAAGAGGACTGTCAGGCATATTCCCCGGTCTGTTTTACATGGCATTTCCGCCTGCAAAGAATCTTCTGTGGCGTTTTCCGTACCTGAAAAAGCATCCATATCTTCTGCCGTTTGCCTGGGGGCAGAGGCTCTGTGGCTATCTCAGAGAAGGTCCGGTTTTAGGATCGGTAAAAGAAATCGTTAAGACTGGAAGAAAAAGGAAAGAGATTTTAAGAGAATATGGGATTTTCGGGGAAAAGAGAAGATGAATACAACAAGGGAAAGTGAGTGAAATATGGAGGCAAAGAGATTTGTATTGCGGAAAGTAGCAGGGGAAAACATCCTGGTGCCGGTGGGAAATACGGCACTTACTTTTAACGGTCTGGTGACCTTGAATGAGAGCGGGGCGTTTCTGTGGAAACATATGGAAAAAAACAGGACGAGGGAAGAGCTGGTACAGGAGGTTCTGCAAGAATATGAAGTGTCAGAAGAACAGGCACGTCTGGATATCGGTCAATTTCTTACATATCTTGCAAAAGCGGGCGTTTTGGAATGAGGGATAAGAAAGGAACGCATCGATTCTGGGGTGTGCTGTTTTATCTGGCACTTATGGTCACGATTGTGTCTGCCTCTTATGCAGGCGTGAGGTTCTGCAGCAATCTGGTGACAGAGCAGTCGTATGAAAGACTGCGGGATGCGGCGGAAGCGTTCGTAGTGGGGACAAAAAACGGGCAGCAGGGAAAAGAAAAAAATAAGGCAGCAAAGGGAATGGAACGTGAGTCCGAAGCCGGGGATGACAGGCCGGAAGGCATCGATTTTGCAGAGCTTTCGAGCATCAATCCGGATATTTATGCCTGGATTCGGATACCGGATACGCAGATTGATTATCCGGTGCTGCAAAGAGAAGAAGATGACACTTATTATTTGAGGCACAACAGCAGCGGAAGATATGCGTTTGCCGGAAGTATTTATACGGAAGAGGCAAACAGCAGGGATTTTAAAGATCCGATGACCGTGCTTTACGGGCACAACATGAGAGACGGCTCGATGTTCCAGAATCTTCATTTTTTTGAGGATGAAACATTTTTTGCGGAACATCCGGAATTTTTTATTTATTTGCCGGGCTACCGGCTGACATATGAAATTTTTGCGGCGTACCGCTTTGATGATACGCATCTGCTCGGGGCATTTGATTTTTCAAAGGAAAAGGGGCGAAGGGCGTATATCAGAGAAGTGTTTGCCGGGATTTCCATGGGACAGAATACAAGAGAGGATGTAAAGGTGACAGCAAAAGATAAACTTGTGACCCTGAGCACCTGCACATCCGATCAGGCAGACGGACGTTACCTGGTGCAGGCTGTTCTGAGAAAAAAAGAAAAAACCAGGCAGTAAAAAAGAGAAAGAAGGTGTGGGAATATGCAGACGGAAAAAAGAGCGGGCAGGGTGATGCGAAATGTGGCGGCCGTTTTGGTGATCATTCTGGCAATCGTGGCACTTTTTCAGGGATTTCGCATGAGGGGAAAAGAGGCACTGTTTCGCAATGTGGCGGTGGAAACGGAAAAACTGCCGGAAGAAAAGCAAAGCGGAGACGACAGGGCAAAGATTGCATGCGAACAGGGAAAGGAGGTCACATATCAGGGAGAGAAGTATGTGTACAACGAAGATCTGGTGTCGATCCTTTTTCTTGGGGTAGATAAGGAAGCGTTTGAAGAGGGTGGCACGGTCGGAGATGGAAAGGCAGGTCAGGCAGATGCACTTTTTCTTCTTGTGCTGGATACGAAAACCGGAAAGAGCCGCCTGATCGCGATCTCACGAGATACGATGACGGATGTCAACGTCTATTCAGACCTTGGAAATTTTATCGGAACGGAAAAGCTGCAGCTCTGTCTTGCCTACACGTACGGGGACGGAAAGGAGAAGAGCTGTGAGAATACGGTGAGAGCCGTTTCCAGGCTGTTTTACGGGATGCCGGTCGCAGCGTATGCGGCACTGGATCTGGATGCCATTGCAGTGCTGACGGATGCAGTCGGCGGTGTGGAGGTGACGGTCACCAAAGATCTGACGATCCAGGATCCGTCCCTGAAAGAAGGAGAGAGAAAGGTGCTGACCGGAGAGCAGGCACAGTGGTATGTGCGAAGTCGTCTGGTGGAAGAAAAGGAAGCGACAGCGGATGCCAACAGTGACCGCATCGAGCGGCAGAAGCAGTATCTTGCAGCTTTTGGAGGAAAAGCGGCAGAGCAGTTTCGAAAGAATCCGCTTTTTTTGTTGACTCTGTATCAGAAAATCAAGGATTTTTCAGTCACGAATCTTTCAGCAGCCGAAGTGACGTATCTTGGAACCCTGCTTTTTCGAGGCGGTTTTCAGGATGCCGGTATTTTAAGCATCAAAGGAGAAGCATCCATGGGAGAGACTTATGCGGAATTTCATGTGGATGAGCAGGCAATGTATGAGATGGTTTTAGAGGTGTTTTATCGAAAGGCGGGGAAGGATCATGAAAAATAAAAAACTTTGGATCACGGCAGTTTTGCTGTCCGGTATGCTGGCACTTCCGGTCCAGGCGGCAGTGATAAGTCCTGGCAGTGAGAATGTAAGAAGAAGTACGGTGACAAAGACGGCCGTTTCACCGAAAACAGGAGAAGGTACGGGAGAGTCCGTGGCTCTTCTGCTTGCCTGTGTATCGGCATCGGCAGCCGTTTTTGCAGACCGGAAACGGAAAGAGAAGACGGAATGAAAAAATTAAGGTGGTTTGCGATCACACTTTTTCTGCTCTCAGTGGCGGTCTATGCACTGAATCAGAACCAGATCCGACGAAAAACGGACCAAACCATACCGAAAATATCCATGGATCAGAATGAGATCCAGGTGAGTGTCAAAGATCCGGAGAAAGTATGGAAAAAGGGAATCACAGCTTATGATGAAAAAGACGGCGATATCACGGATTCTCTGGTGATCGAGAGTGTATCGACTTTTCTGGAAAAAGGACGCAGACTGGTCTCCTATGCAGCATTTGACCGGGACGGCCACGTTGCGAAAGCATCCAGACAGCTGATCTACACGGACTATCATTCGCCGAAAATCTCCTGTGCAAAGCCATTTTCTTTCCCGGTCGGGACACAGGATATTCTGGATAGTGTCTATGCGACAGACTGCATCGACGGAGATATCTCAAATAAGGTGGAGATCACGGGGGATTCGGTGTTTTTCCTGAATATCGCCGGAGAATATGAGATCTGGCTGCAGGTGACAAACAGCTGCGGTGATATGGTGACGGTTCCGGTCACGCTTGAGATGGTGGATTACAGACAGCAGACGGAGAGGACAAAGCGTGCAGAAGCAGCAAAACAGACGGAAAGGACCAATCTGACAGAAAAAGCGACAGAAGAAACAGGGCAGAAAGAGACGGAAGGAGCAGAAAATGGAACAAAGGCGGGGTGAGTACAGGATGGATGGAGTGGACAGGGCACTGTCGTATACGGTTCTGACGGATGTTCTGCGGCAGTGGCTGGTGATTTTCTGTTTTGCCGTTTCGGCAGCATTGCTTGCGGCAGCTGTGATGCAGTGGCACTATCAGCCATCTTACACTTCCCAGGCGACACTTTATGTGACAAAAAAGGGACTTCCGAATAATGTCTATGACAATGAAAGTTCGGCACAGGTTATGGCGGAACATTTTGAGCAGATTTTAAACAGCAGTATTTTACAGAAAAAAGTCGCAGAAGAGATACATCTTGCGGATTTTGCAGGCAGTGCATCGGCAGAGGCGGTGGAGGGAACGAATCTGATCAATCTGGCGGTCACTGCGGCCTCACCGGAGCTTTGCTTTAAACTGATGCAGTCTATTTTGAAAAATTACAGCCTGGTATCGGACTATATGACAGGTAATGCAATCCTGGAGATCTTAAAGGCACCGAAGGTTCCGCTTACGCCGGATCAGCCGTTTGAGCGGCGAAATATCATGATCAAAGCATTTCTGGCTGCGGCAGCATGCTGGGTACTGATCTTCGGCGGGCTGTCCTGGCTGAAGGATACGATCCGCACGGAGGAAGACATTGAACAGAAGCTGGAGGCGAGACGTCTTGGCACGCTCTGGCATGAGCGGAACAGAAAAAAACGGACTGACATCCGCATAGACGATCCGCTGATCAGCTTCCGCTATATGGAATCCCTGCAAAAACTGACACAGCACGTCCAGAAAAAGATGGAGGAGCGAAAGGCACAGACACTGCTTGTGACCAGTGTGCTGGAAAAAGAGGGCAGATCGACCGTGGCGGAAAATCTGGCACTGGCACTTTCGATGCGAAAAGAGAAGGTTTTTCTGTTAAATGCGGATTTCCGGAAGCAGAATGCGTCCTGGCTTGCCGATGAAGAAGGACATTTGAAAATAGAAAATTTTCAGAAATTGTTGGAGAACCTGAAAAAAGAGAATGATTATGTGATCATCGATACGCCGCCGTTTTTGCAGAATGCGGATACGGAGGAGATGGCACAGATGGCGGATGCGTCACTTCTGGTTGTTGCAGAGCACCGGGCACAGGCGAAAGATCTGAATGCGGCACTGGATCTTTTAAATGCACAGGGAGAGAAAAATCTTGGCTGTGTCTACAACAATGCACATGTGGAATTTTTAAGACCGATGGCCTCTTATGGCTATCAGTATGCATATCATTACGGCAGATATGGAGGACATTATGAACGGTGAGATGAGATTGGAGGATGGAAGGATCGACCTTATCTCTCTGGCAGAGACGATGTGGAAACAGGGCAGACGCTTCTGGTGGCTTTTGCTGCTTCTTGCAGGGATCGGGGCAGCTGCCTGTTCTTTTCTTGTGAAAAAAACTTATCAGCCGGTCTATACTGCATTTGCTGCTTATGCGGTGAGCAGTGATTCTGTCTATGCGGGAAATAAAAACTATGAGCAGAAAGTAGCAGAACAGATCGGCGTTGTGTTTCCTTATATTTTAACGAGCGATGTACTGCGGGAAAAAGTATGTGAAAAGATGGGGACAAAGACCATGCCGGGAAGTATCGATGCATCGGTGGTTCAGGATACTAATCTGATCACAATCCGGGCAAGGGCTGCAAGTGCCGGCAGGGCGTATGAACTTCTGCAGGCAGTGCTGGCATGTTACCCGGAAATCCTGCATCCGGTGACCGGTGTATTGAAGATGGAGCTTCTGGATGAATCCGGTGTGCCGCATCAGCCGGACAACATTCCGGATGGTCGAAGGGTAGCTCTTGAAGGGGCAGCGGGTGGAAGCCTGCTTTTTATTCTGATCGTGCTTTTTGGTGCCATGGCGAAAAAGACCGTCAGAAACCGGGAAGATCTGCAGAGACTGACGCAGATCCATTATCTAGGAAGTCTTCCGAAAACCAGGGCAAAAAAGAGATCGGCTGCCTTTTTAGATGCCCGGTATGCCATCTGTGCAAGACTGGAAAAGGAGCTGAAAAAGAAAAACATGCATACGCTTCTTGTCACCAGTGCCGTTGCCGGGGAAGGAAAGACCACCGTTGCCTGCAATCTGGCACTGGGGCTGGAAAAGAAAGGCTATTCGGTACTTCTGCTCGATGCGGACTTAAGAAAACCGGCTGTTTGCCGGACGATTCAGCTGGATTCTGGTACGGAAGGGGCGTATGAAGTCCTGACCGGGCAGAGAACGGCAGAGGAGGTAAAAATCCGCTGTCGGGATACACAGCTCTGTGTCATTGCGGGAACGAAAAGCCTGTCATCCACGCAGCAGATCCTTGGAACAGGGAAAATCGCAGAGATCATAAAACAGCTGGAAAAGGAGGCAGATCTGGTGATCGTGGACACACCGCCGGCCGGGATTTTGTCGGATGCGGCAATGCTTGCTTCCTGCGTGGACGGAGGTGTTTTTGTTGTAAGACAGGATTTTGCTGATGTAAGGATCCTGACGGAAGGAATAAGAGAACTTTCCGAAGCCGGGATGGAGTTTGCAGGGTGCATTTTAAATCAGACCGAACACAAATAGCAGTGGACAATGGGAACGGTTTCTTATATAATGAAAAGTATGGAATAAGATAACAGTTACTTAAGATAGATCTAAGGAGCGGATGAAATATCCGCTTTCTTCGATTCTGCAAGAAGAGAGGAAAGACATGACAATAAGAGAATGTTACGAAAAGACCGGGTCTGATTACGAAAACATTTTGAAAAGATTTGGCAGCGAAGCGATGATCCAGAGATTTGCACTGAAGTTTTTAAAGGACGGCAGTTTTTCGGATCTGAAAAATGCCCTAGAAGCAAAAGATGGAGAAAGAGCTTTCCGTGCAGCTCACACGCTGAAAGGCGTATGCATCAACCTGGGATTTGACCGGCTTTATAACGTAAGTGCAGAGCTGACAGAGAAACTGCGAGGCAGAGAGATCGAAGAGAGCGAAGAGCTCTTTGAACAGGTTGAAAAAGAATACTATGCCCTGATTGCTGTATTAAAGCAGTACGAATCAGAACTTTAAAAAGATCGGATGCGAAAGAGAAAATTGCAGTGAGGAGATGAACTTATGGAATCGGCAAACGGTATAACAAGGCAGCAGGCAGAAGACGAAATGCAGCTTTTCAAGAAAGTCTTTACCGTTGTGCGGCTGCTGGATGGAGAACATCTGGAGCAGATGCATAAGAGATGCAAGCTGGACTGTAAAGACGAAAAAGAGAAAAGTGAGTGCTATGAAATATGGAATAAAGACCATCCGTGTGAAAACTGCACTTCCCTGCAGGCACTGTATCAGCGGACACAGAAGACCAAGCTTGAATTTATCGAGGATGAGCTTTATCAGGTCACTTCCAGATACATAAAAGTAGACGGAAGAGACTGCGTGATGGAGCTTGTCAAATACATGGACATGGATACGCTGGTGGATTCCCGTGGCTGTGAAAAGCTGGTCAATCAGCTGATCGAGTATGATCAGAGATTGTATAAAGATGCACTGACCGGTGTGTATAACCGTCGCTATTTTGAAGAGCAGATCAAGAAAAAGAATGAAAATGCCGGGGTGGCTGTCATTGATATGGATGACTTCAAACTGTGCAACGATACGCTCGGTCACAGTGTGGGAGATGCCGCACTCAGAACGATGGTAAAGACAGTTAAACACTGTATCCGCAAGACGGATATCCTGATCCGTTACGGTGGCGATGAGTTTATTCTGATTCTGGAGAACATCAAAAAAGAAAATTTTTTCAATAAACTGGTCCAGATCCAGAGTGATATCCATGCTGCAAACGTACCGGGATTTCCAAAGCTTCAGCTTTCGGTCAGTATCGGCGGAGTGATATCTTCAAAAGAGACGGTCGAGCATGCAGTTATGCAGGCAGATAAACTGATGTATCAGGCAAAAGAGCATAAAAATATGGTTGTTACGGAAGATAATGCCTCCTATGTTGCACCGGGAGTGGCAAACAGAAAGGCACGGCAGCAGATTCTGATCGTGGATGACTCGGAGATGAACCGTGCCATTCTTTCAGAGATGCTGAAAAAGGATTTTGATATTCTGGAGGCAGAAAACGGAAAAGAATGTCTGGATATCCTGCAGCAGTACGGCATGGGGATTTCCCTGGTGCTGCTTGATATCGTAATGCCGGTTGTGGATGGATTTGAAGTGCTGGATATGATGGTACATAACCGCTGGATCGAGGACATTCCGGTCATTATGATCTCCAGTGAGGATTCAGAACCTTATATCCGGCGTGCTTATGAGCTTGGCGTATCAGATTATATCAACCGTCCGTTTGATGCAAAAGTAGTATATCAGAGGGTATATAATACAATCAAACTGTATGCAAAACAAAGAAAACTGGTGACGCTGGTTACCGATCAGATCTACGAAAAAGAAAAGAACAACCAGATGATGATCAGTATCCTAAGCCAGATCGTAGAATTTCGAAACGGTGAGAGCGGACTTCATGTATTACATATCAATATTTTATCAGAACTGCTTCTGGAGCGTCTGGTACAGAAGACGGATAAATATCAGATATCGGCACAGAGGCGTTCTCTGATCACGACGGCTTCTGCACTGCATGACATCGGCAAGATCGGCATCGATGACAAGATCCTCAATAAACCGGGCAGACTGACACCGGAAGAGTTTGATGAGATGAAAAAGCACACGATCATCGGAGAGTCTATCCTGAAAAACGTCGGTATTTATCAGAATGAAGAGCTGGTGCAGCTGGCCATGCAAATCTGCAGATGGCATCATGAGCGTTATGACGGCAGGGGCTATCCGGACGGACTGAAGGGCGAAGAGATCCCGATCGAAGTCCAGGTTGTATCGATCGCAGATGTCTATGATGCACTGGTAAGCGAACGTGTCTACAAAAAGGCATATTCGCATAAAAAAGCAGTGGAAATGATCCTGAACGGTGAGTGCGGACAGTTTAATCCTCTGCTGCTGGAGTGTCTGCAGGATATTCAGGACCGTATCGATGAAGAGTTTCAGAATGTAGAAAATCAGAGCGAAGAAGAGAATCAGGAGCGAAAGGTACACGATCAGATCATGGAGACGACGGTGCTGGGCTGAGAAAAAGAGGGCAGTACTGTTGCTCTGCCCTGGCATGACGCTGCTGTGCGGCTGTTCCAAAAAAGCTGCTCTGCCTTGACTTTTGATGCAAATTTTGATATGATTGCGTCAGTAGTCGCAATACATCAGGAGGAACTGTCCAAGGCAGATCTGGCAGGTGATGAACGATTTATACAACAAAACGAAAAGGTGGGATTTTTGATGAAACAGTTTACTTACACAATTCAGGATTCAATGGGTATCCATGCAAGACCGGCAGGTCTGCTTGTAAAAGCTGCAGCAGCATTCAAAGACACAACGATTGAGATCAGCAGCAACGGCAAAAAAGCTGACGTTAAGAGAATCATGGCAATCATGAGCATGGGCGTTAAGCAGGGTGCAGAAGTAACCGTTACCTGTGAAGGTGCGGATGAAGATGCAGCAGCAGAAGCTATGGAGAAATTCTTCAAAGAAAATCTGTAAGATTTACTGCCGTCAGGGAGACTGACAGAGTGATTTAAAAAAGTATAATGAAAGAGGCATGGCCGGAGACGGTTGTGCTTCTTTTTTAGTGACAGGAAAAAGTCGCAAGCAGCAGTTTTTTAGGGCGTTCCGGCACCAGAGTGCAAAAGGCGGGTGAAAGAAGCAATGGATCGCGTGGCACTTCAGGCAGAACGTCGTATTGCGATTTTTGACGGGCATGTCCGGGAGGTGATGGAATGATCTTTCAGTCAATAAAAATGGCATGGAATTCCATCGCATCGAACAAGATGTGTTCCTTTCTGACGATGCTTGGCATCATCATCGGTGTGGCGTCTCTGATCGTACTGGTGTCAATCGCAGACGGAGCGATTCGAAAATGACGAAGATGCCTTTACGATCGTCAACCAGTCAGCTGTTATGGAAACGATGGAGAGCGTGACGAATACTCTGGCGTGGAAAGCCGCCAGAAAACATCCGATCGATGCACTGCGTTATTCTGGTTGACCAAACGGGAAAAACTTTATATAATAAAATCACGAAGGGTTTCGTGGTGAAATAGTCAAAAAAAGGAGAAATTTTCAGCGAAATAGGGAAATTTCTCCTTTTTTGTAATACCAGGGTTAAACCAATCAAAATGTATGTTGATCCGACAAAGCGATGAGGGAGGCAGAAATGAAAAGTATAGAAGAAAGATTAAAAAAAGCGGCACTGGGAGCAGGATGCCTGTTTCTGGCACTGGGAGCATTTGAAATGCAGAGCCATGCAGCAGATGCCGCATCCCAGGTGCAGTCAAGAGCGTTGCTGGTCACACGCGGTGACTACGAAGGAACGGAGTATGATCTGACACCGGGACCGCAGAATGACGGAGTGAATGTAAGCCGTATGTTACAGAATGCATATGGCGGACAGAATATTTCCATTACCACGGAAGAGAAAACGAAAACAAAAAGTGAATTAAAGAAGGCGATTCAGACTGCATTTGCAGATTCGGATGCGGACGATGTCAATTATTTTTATTATTCCGGGCACGGACAGCAGGATGGACTCTGTCTGGAAATGGGAAGAAGCCGTGAGAATGTTGTGACGCCGCAGGATCTCTATGACTGTTTTGCAGGTATCGAAGGGAAAAATGTGCTGATCATGGACTGCTGTTACAGCGGCATGATGGGTTCGCAGACCAGGAGCATTGGGCTGCAGAGTCTTCTTAAAAACACAGTCAGCCGGGATGAGGCAGCAGAAACTTTTGTCGATCAGTTTACGGAAGGTTTTGCACAGGCAGAAAAAGAAAATCAGGGATTTCAGAGTCGGACGGTGTTAAACAGCAGCCGTTTCCGTCTTCTGATGGCAGCGGCAGATGACGAACTTTCCAATCAGGTGATCCGAGGTGATAACAGCGATATCGGAGATGGCGGAAGCGAAAATGAGGAAGCATCTGCAGAACGGACAGAACCGAAACAGGCCTCCGCCTACGGTGTGTTTACCGGATCGCTGGTCTATGGAAACGGCATCCATGCAGAACTTGCAGAGACGGACGTTGATTTTGAGGATGCCACGATCGGCACGGCACCGGCGGATTATGACGGGGACGGAGAGATCACCTTTAACGAGATCAGACGTTTCACGCAGAACCACTGTGTCGCAAACCATATGCGGATGTATCCGTCAGACAATCAGGAGGTGTTCCTGCCGGCGGCACAGAAAGCAGAGAAGGCATCTTTTGAAAAAGCAATTCTGCATTATGCAGAAGATGGAACGCCGAAACTTCAGATATCTTATCAGGCAAGAGAAACGCTGAATGCAGAGGTTGCCTGGTATTATGCAGGGTCTGCATGGGGCCTGCAGCAGCTTTTGTTTACCGTTTACGATCCGGAAGGACTTCCTGATTTTGAGAAAGATGCCGGTGTGGAGAAAGTGGATGGAAAATCCGGAATTTCACTGAAACAGGGAAAAGGCAGTTTTGAAATAACAGTCGGAGATGAACAGACCAGATATTATTCCGGCTATTTTGCCTGCATGATCCGCACAGAAGGCTCGGATTTTTCTTATATCATACCATTTGCGGCTTCCGCAGAGGATCCTTCTCTTATCAATGATATGACGCTGTCGGCAGCGAAAGAACATGCACTTTCTTCTGAAGAGGAATGGGAACTTCTGGCAGATTTTGGATTTTATGTTTCCGAAGAAGGCAGCGATGCCGTACCGGAATTTCCGATACCGCTTATGAGCTGCAGGATCCTGGATGCAGACGGAAACACCGTGCGTGTGCTTGCGGATCAGGAAATGGCAGAGATCGTGCAGCCGGACGGCACGGGAGAGTATCAGTGCCGTGCTTATTTCTGGTGGGACTGCCGTGATGAAAAGGGCAATAAAGTGAAAGCAGGTACTTACACTGCAGTGGTAACGGCAGAAGATGCATCAGGCAGCAAAACACTGGAAAAGGAAGTAAAACTTGCAGAGGACGGAAGTTCGGAAACCGAAACGGAGAGCGAAACCGAAACAGAAAGAGAAACCGAAACGCAGCAGCCGTCTACGGAAGCACCGAATCCGAATACCGGAAAAGAAACCGAAAAGAAAGATCCGGCCGGAAATCATACAGAAAGCACGGAGAAAAAGGAAGTGCAGAGTATTTCTCTTGTCAGCCGTTCTGCTTTTTCCGGTCAGGAAAAGAACGGTGCCAAAATCGTGATCGGAGTCAGAGAAAGTGTTCGTTTAAATCCGGTGATCACACCTGCTGATGCCGCAGATCAACGTGTGACTTACAAAAGCAGCAACAACAAAGTGGCAAGTGTCACACAGGGCGGTGTGATCCGGGCAAAGAAAAAAGGAAATGCCGTGATTACGGTCACAACTGCAAACCAGAAGACCTGCCGCATCAAAGTGACGGTCAGACAGGCACCAAAGAAGGTTACGATCGGTGCAAAAAACAGGACACTGAAAAAAGGAAAAACCTTCCGGCTTAGGGTGAAACTTCCGTCCGGAAGTGCCGCATTCGGCATCCGATACAACAGCAGCAGGAAAAAAATTGCCACGGTGGATGCAAAGGGAAACGTGAAAGCCATCCGGAAAGGAAGTACAGTGATCACTGTGAAACTTTACAATGGAAAGAAAGCAAGACTGAAACTTACAGTCAAGTAAACGTATTGATGAAATTGAACTGAAAATTGTAAAAAGAGTATAATAAAACTGAAAAAAGAGCTGGAATGTACAGCAAAAAATACAAGAAAAGAGTCTGTTTCCGTCGTTTCGGAAATGGACATTTTCTTTTTGTTGTGCTATAGTAAAAATATATGGGTAACAACAGATTAGTAATTTTTTTTCAATAAGGATACTAATTGAATTCCGCAAAAGGAATCTTTTTATCCAGCATCATTTTAAGGAGGTATAATAAAATGGCTAGAAAAATGAAGACCATGGATGGTAACCATGCAGCAGCTCATGCTTCTTATGCATATACAGATGTTGCAGCTATCTATCCTATCACACCTTCATCTGTTATGGCGGAGGCAACAGATGAATGGGCAACTCAAGGAAGAAAAAATATTTTCGGACAGGAAGTTCAGGTAACAGAGATGCAGTCTGAGGCAGGTGCAGCAGGTACTGTACACGGATCTCTGGCAGCAGGTGCTCTGACAACTACTTACACAGCTTCTCAGGGTCTTCTTCTGATGATCCCGAACCTGTACAAGATCGCAGGCGAGCAGCTGCCGGGCGTATTCAACGTTTCTGCACGTGCACTGGCAAGCCACGCACTGTCAATCTTCGGTGATCACTCCGATATCTATGCCTGTCGTCAGACTGGATGTGCAATGCTCTGCGAATCCAGTGTACAGGAAGTTATGGACCTGACTCCGGTTGCTCATCTGGCAGCAATCAAAGGACGTATCCCGTTCATCAACTTCTTCGATGGCTTCCGTACATCTCACGAGATCCAGAAGATTGAAACATGGGATTACGAAGATCTGAAAGATATGGCAGATATGGATGCAATCGATGCATTCCGTAAACATGCACTGAACCCGAACCATCCTTGCCAGAGAGGTTCTGCACAGAACCCGGACATCTTTTTCCAGGCAAGAGAGGCTTGCAACCCTTACTACGATGCAATGCCGGCTATCGTTCAGGAATACATGGACAAAGTAAATGCAAAGATCGGTACAAACTACAAACTGTTCAACTACTACGGTGCTGCTGATGCAGAAAAAGTAATCGTAGCTATGGGATCTGTAAATGATACCATCGAAGAGACCATCGATTACCTGATGGCTGCCGGTGAAAAAGTCGGTGTCGTAAAAGTTCGTCTGTACAGACCGTTCTGTGCAGAAGCACTGATCGATGCAATTCCGGAATCTGTAAAACAGATCACGGTTCTTGACAGAACAAAAGAGCCGGGTGCTATGGGCGAACCGCTGTACCTGGATGTAGTAGCAGCTCTGAAAGGTTCCAAATTCGATGCAGTTCCTGTATATTCAGGACGTTACGGACTTGGTTCCAAAGATACAACACCTACTCAGATCGTTGCTGTATACAACAACACAGAAAAGAAAGTATTCACGATCGGTATCGAAGATGACGTTACCAATCTGTCTCTGCCGCTGGGCGAGCAGCTGATCACAACTCCGGAAGGAACCATCAACTGCAAGTTCTGGGGACTGGGAGCAGACGGTACCGTTGGAGCAAACAAGAACTCCATCAAGATCATCGGTGACAACACAGATATGTACGCTCAGGCTTACTTTGACTATGACTCAAAGAAATCCGGCGGTGTTACCATGTCTCACCTGCGTTTCGGTAAGAAACCGATCAAATCTACCTACCTGATCAAAAAAGCAAACTTTGTAGCATGCCACAATCCTTCCTATGTTCGTAAATACAACATGGTTCAGGAACTGGTTGACGGCGGTACATTCCTGCTGAACTGCCCATGGGATATGGAAGGTCTGGAAAAACATCTGCCGGGTCAGGTAAAAGCATACATCGCAAAGCACAACATCAAATTCTACATCATTGATGGTGTTAAGATCGGTATCGAGACAGGCATGGGTCCGACTCGTATCAACACCATCCTGCAGTCTGCATTCTTCAAACTGGCAAACATCATTCCGGAAGAAAGTGCGATCGAGCTGATGAAAGCAGCAGCAAAAGCAACTTACGGACGTAAAGGTGATGATGTCGTTCAGAAGAACTGGGCAGCTATCGATGAAGGTGCAAAACAGATCGTTGAAGTAAACGTTCCGGAAAGCTGGAAAGACGCACAGGACGAAGGTCTGGATACCAAAGTTGCAACAGGCGACCGTCAGGACGTAGTAGATTTCGTAAACAACATCCAGAGCAAAGTAAACGCTCAGGAAGGTAATACACTGCCTGTATCTGCATTCAAAGATTATGTAGACGGTACGACACCATCCGGTGCAGCTGCATTCGAAAAACGTGGTATCGCAGTAAACGTTCCTGTATGGAATCCGGAAAACTGTATCCAGTGTAACCGCTGTGCATACGTTTGTCCGCACGCTGTTATCCGTCCGGTAGCACTGACTGACGAAGAGGTTGCTGCAGCTCCGGAAGGACTGAAGACTCTGCCGATGACCGGTATGAAAGAATATAAATTCACAATGACTGTATCCGCTTACGACTGTACCGGATGTGGTTCCTGTGTAAACGTCTGCCCGGGCAAGAAAGGTGCAAAAGCACTGGCTATGGAAAACATGGAAGCAAATGCCGGCGAACAGAAATACTTCGACTATGCAACAAAACTGCCTGCAAAAGCAGATGTGGTAGAAAAATTCAAAGAAAATACGGTAAAAGGTTCTCAGTTCAAACAGCCGCTGCTTGAGTTCTCAGGTGCCTGTGCAGGTTGTGGTGAGACACCGTATGCAAAACTGGTTACACAGCTGTTTGGTGACAGAATGTACATTGCAAACGCAACAGGATGCTCCTCTATCTGGGGTAACTCTTCACCGTCCACACCGTACACCGTAAACGAAAAAGGACAGGGTCCTGCATGGAGCAACTCACTGTTCGAAGATAACGCAGAGTTCGGTTATGGTATGCTGTTAGCTCAGAAAGCAATCCGTGAAGGACTGAAAGCAAAAGTAGAAGCTGTTGCTGCAAACGAAAAAGCTTCTGATGAAGTGAAAGCAGCCTGCCAGGAATGGCTGGATACTTACAGCGTAGGTGCTACAAACGGAACAGCTACAGACAAACTGGTAGCAGCTCTGGAAGGCATCGACTGTGATACATGTAAAGACATCGTCAAGAACAAAGATTTCCTGGCTAAGAAATCCCAGTGGATCTTCGGAGGTGACGGATGGGCTTATGATATCGGATTCGGCGGCGTTGACCATGTACTGGCAAGCGGCAAAGATATCAACATCATGGTATTCGACACCGAAGTTTACTCCAATACAGGTGGACAGGCTTCCAAGTCTACTCCGACCGGTGCAGTAGCACAGTTCGCAGCAGGCGGTAAAGAAGTGAAGAAAAAAGATATGGCAAGCATTGCAATGAGCTATGGTTATGTATATGTAGCACAGATCTCCATGGGTGCTGACTTCAACCAGACGGTAAAAGCAATCGCAGAAGCAGAAGCATATCCGGGACCATCCCTGATCATCGCATACGCTCCATGTATCAACCATGGTATCAAGAAAGGTATGGCAAAAGCTCAGACAGAAGAAGAACTGGCAGTAAAAGCTGGTTACTGGCATTGCTTCCGTTACAATCCGGCTGCAAAAGCAGAAGGAAAAGATGCATTCACTCTGGACAGCAAGGCTCCGACAGGAGAATATCAGGAATTCCTGAACGGCGAAGTTCGTTACAACTCCCTGATGCGTTCTAACCCTGAAAAGGCTAAGAAACTGTTCGCTAAGAATGAAGCAGAAGCAAAAGCTCGTTATGAATACCTGAACAAACTGATCACACTGTATGGTGCAAATAAAACAGAAGAATAATGAGAAGATCAGCATTTGCTGATAATATAAAAGAGACCGCAGAGCGAAATGCCCTGCGGTCTTTTACGTGAATCTTGAATAATAAAATTGCATTTAATCGATGCCGACGTGGATACCGCCGGAGCGTTCACATGGCTGCAAAAGTACGCAGACCGGTTCGTTGCCGGACCATTCATAGGCATAGGATTCTCCGGAAGCCTGCCCGATCAGGTTTTTCCAGGAAAGATCACTGCGGATCTGCGGATCGCCATATCCGCGGCGGCTCATCCAGCAGATCACGGCATCCGGGTCTACAGAAATTGTAGCATGGCTGTCGGTGTTGTCCATGGCGATTGGGTTGCCGTCCGAGAGCACAGCGACATAGGCATTCGGACCGGCTCCGGTCAGCGTTGAGGTTGCCAGACCTTTCTGGGAAAAGATACCGCAGCCGATAAAGCGGACGCTGTAATCACAGTCCTGTGTAAAAGCGAGAATATTCTCGGATTCTACCGAAAGGATTTCACCCTGGGCAAGTTTATACACAACTACATGCTGCCCATGATTTGCATAATAAGTGACAGAATCGCCATTCATAGTGACTTTCATCAGAGGCAGATTTTCACGGGTGACGCGTCTTGTCAGGGAACCGAGGGCTGCCTGCATCAGGTTGCTCTGTGGACCGAGCAGCAGTTTTTCAAAACGATAATTTTTTCCGCCCTGGCTTTCGCCGGCGATAAAAGCACCGGCCTTTGTGAACAGTACATCATTTCCAGTGCAGGTAACTTTCAGACTCAGTTCATTGATCACTTCAAAATTTAACATAAAACGATTTCCTCCTTAAAAAGAAACGGTGTTCAAGTCTGTTTAACCTGTACACCATACAGACCGCATAAGCCTTCCAGGTCTTTGGCGACCCCGTTTCCGATGGCATTGAATTTCCAGTTTCCGTTATGTAAATAGACTTCTCCGATCATCATGGAGATGACATTGGAATAATATTCATCCATCACAAAGCTGACCAGCTCCCGGTCAGAAGCGGCATCTAAAATCCGCACATAGGCATCCTCGATCATGCCGAAATTCAGGCGTTTGGAAAAGGCATCATTGATCGTCAGCACAAAGACGATCCGGGTGATCGATGGATTCAGTCTGGAAAGATCGATCGCAACGGACTCGCGGTCCGTGTTTTCCCGATCAGAAAAAATCACACTGCAATCCGGACTTTCTTTTTGCCCGTAAAATACAAACCAGTCATCGCCTGAAACTTTTCCGTCACGGCCAAGAAGAAATGCGGAAACATCCACATCACAGGCCGGATTTTTGACATTCCAGCCAAGGCAGGCCTTGATCTTTCCAAGAGAAATTGCATCTCCAAGTAGTGTTTTCTGTCCTTTCCTCGTTTGATTTATCAGAGCAGGCATGATCTGGTGTGAGATGCCGGAAGGAGCAGATGACGTGAATATATTCTGCTGTGCGGATCTCCGATAAGACGGCGATGGATTCGAAACACGGGATGACATAGGAGTTTCCGATGCCCTGGATACAGTGAATGGCGCGGCTTCAGCAGAGGAGAGAGATTCACTTTGCGTCACGCGATTTATGTTGTGTATGCCTGTATAGTCCTCAGCTCTGGAGGTGACACGGTTGATCTCAAGGATCGAATCTGTGTGAAGGGGGTGCGAAGTCTTTTTTGGAAGAACAAGCATAAAATGACCTCCTTTTCTTTTATCTGCTTTGAGTATACGCTAAAAAGCAGAAATTGTCACGCCTGGATCCGATTTTTCAGGTATCTGTACGGCGACAGTATGCAAAGAGAAACGATTGCCTGGTCGTTTCTTAAAATGCTTGAAAAGAAACGCAAAAAATGATATAGTGATTTATATGTAATTTTACAGAAAAAGAGAGGGCGGCATTCGCATTTCACCTATGTTCAGACAACAGAAATTAAGCATACTTGACGATTATTTTAAAGAGCTTTCGGTCAGAACGACAAGAGAAGAAGTATACTTTTACCGCATCAGCGGTTATACACCGCAGGTCGCGGCCTTTATCCGGAAATATTATGAGGAGGCGAGGCTTCGCGGCGTTGTGATCGAAGGCAGGATTCCCAATCCTGCCGGGCAGAATCTTTCTTATTATGAAGAGATGATGGGCATGGATTTTCAGATGGCTCCTGGTTTTATCGAAAGTCGTTTACAGAAATGGCTTCCGCGGATGAATCCGTACCAGCGGAAAAATATGGCGATGTCCATGTATGATTTTTTTGCTTCTATGCAAAGGGCAGGCAAGACAGAGGGTATGCTGAAAAATGCCTACATCAAGTTCATGTGCTGGCTGTATTATAAGTTCGAGCGGATCGTCAATCTGCTCGGTGAAAATTCCGTCCCGAAGATTCTGTACGAGGGAGACATCAGCCATTATGAGCTGATGCTTTTGTCTATATTGTGCCATGCGGGCTGCGATATTGTACTTTTGCAGTACCACGGAGATCAGAATTATCAGAGACTGGATGCGGCGAATGCATATTCTATGCCGCTGACCTTGCCGGATATGCAGGCATTTCCGGGGGATTTCAGTCTGAAGAATCTTCGCATGCAGCAGCAACAGGAGATGGAGCGAAGCCGCCTTTACGGCAGACTTCCGGATGTCAGAAACTGCACCAATGCATGGATTGAGGGAAAGCCTCTTCTGGATATTGCAAAGCCGCCAACCGTGCGGGGCAGTGATCCTGAATTTTATTATAATTGTTATTGCCAGATAAATGGTGTAGAAGATAAAATCTCTTATACTAACGAGCTTTACCAGCTTTACCAGGAATTAAAAGCCCGGAAGCGAAACATTGTGATCGTAAACGGGCAGATCGAGCCGCCGACTCCGGAGGAGATCGCAAAAGTTTCCAGAAAAAATTACAGTAAAACCGATGAGATGCTTCTGGATCTGAAACGCAATCTTCAGTATCCGGCGAACCGGGAGCTTCAGAGCCTGATGATCAAAGCATTTCTTGACGTGCTTCTGGAGGAGGAAAAAGCACTGGATGAGAACCGCAACAAACTGACCAACAAGGCAGTCTATCTGATCTGCTGGATGATGCGTTATCTGCCGGAGTTATTCAAAAGCTGGCGTATGCCGCAGATTGGATGCTTTTTTTATATGGGCGGATGCAAAAATCGTTTTGAAGCGTTGTTTCTGAAAATGCTGGGCAGACTTCCGGTGGATGTACTGATCCTCGATCCGGATCGCAGTGCTGCGTTTGTACTGGAAGATCAGCTGCTCTATCAGATGAATTTTACGGAGACGCTGCATTTACAGCGTTTTCCGCAGGAAAATACCGAAGTCCGGATGGGGACGGCTGCCTATCATGCGGAGCGGGAACTGGATACTCTGATGTATCAGGATAGTGGACTGTACCGCAACCAGCAGTATCAGAGGGCGGATATCATCAATCTCCAGACGATGTACGAGGAGATCCGGCTTTTATGGAACGAAGAAGTGAAATACCGGCCGAATTTCAGTACGACGGAAAGCACAGTCAATATCCCGGTCATTTTTGCAAAAGTTTCCGGCGTAAAAGACGGAAAAGTATCCGAGTACTGGTCATCGATCCGGGAGCTGATCACAGAAGATACCATGGTGATTAAAAGCTTTCCTTATATTCAGCCGCTTGCAGCCAATCCGATCAAGCCTTATGTAACTGAATTTTACAAAAATGGCAGACTGCAGAAGGCAAAGATCAAAAACCATCCGGCGTATGCCTATGGCTTTTTAAGAGAAGAGATCCAGGAGCACATTCTGGACAAGCTGCAGATCCTGATCGAGCAGAAGCTGATCCGCGGCACCTTTGAAAACGGCACGGAGTACACGATCCTTTCGACGATATTGAACCTTCCGAAAGAAATCCTGCGGATGCTTCAGAAATTTGATTTTACAAAGAAAAATCCGAAACTGATCTATATCAATCCCGGTGAGAAAGTAATCTCACTGGAGGATGCGATCCTTACCGCGTTTTTGAATCTGGCCGGTTTTGACATTCTGTTTTTCATACCGACCGGATATCAGAATATAGAGAACTTTTACAACAGAAAACAGATGGAAGAGCATCAGATCGGGGAGTATTTATATGATTTAAATGTCCCGGATCTGACGAGGATTCCATTGCCAAAGGCACGCCAGAAATCCTGGCGGGACATACTATTCAGGAGGGAGTAAAAGATGGGACTTAATTTTAACAGACCAGATGCTCCAACGCAGACAGCTCCGGCCGCACAGGCGGAACTGGAACAGGTGAAGTCTTATGATATCGTTGTGGACAGAAAGCAGATGAGTGCAGAGCTGGTTGGTTCCAAAGAAGTGGACGATATCGTCAGCACGATCGAGGTCAACAATCTGGAGACGATCGTATCGTTTGGGGCAGAGGTCGCAGAAGAGATCTCCAAAGCATCGGATGTGGTGTTAAACAGCATGGATATGAAACAGCTGGATGAGTCCAGTCAGATGCTGAACACGCTTGCAAAGATCATGGAGAAGTTTGATCCGGATGAATTAAAAGAAAACAAAGGCCTGTTTGACAAACTGTTCGGCGGGCTTCGCAAACAGATGGACAAGATTCTTGCTAAATATCATACAATGGGCGAAGAAGTAGATCAGATCTATGTTCAGCTCAAACAGTATGAGACAGAGATCAAGCAGTCCAACCGCAAATTAGAGACGATGTTTGAGGCAAATGTAAATTATTACCACGAGCTGGTGAAATACATTCTTGCCGGAGAACAAGGCTGTCAGGAGCTGGAAGCCTATATCGCACAGCGTCAGGCAGATATGGAGGCTACCGGGGATCAGTCGATCCAGTTTGAGCTTACCAGCTTAAATCAGGCACTGATGATGCTGGAGCAGAGGACACAGGATCTGCGTACCGCAGAAAACATTGCCATGCAGTCGATCCCGATGATCAAGACGATGGCATTCAGCAACATGAACCTGGTCCGCAAGATCAATTCCGCATTTATCATCACACTTCCGGTATTTAAGCAGGCACTGGCACAGGCGATCATGCTGAAACGCCAGAAAATCCAGGCAGAAGCCATTTCTGCACTGGACCAGAAAACAAATGAGATGCTTATTAAAAATGCACAGAATACCGTGCAGCAGTCCAAGATGACGGCACAGCTGGCATCCGGCAGTTCGATTAAGATTGAGACGCTGGAGACGACCTGGAAAACGATCGTAAACGGTATCGATGAGACAAGACAGATCCAGGAAAATGCAAGAAAACAGCGGCATGAAGATCAGGCAAGACTTGAGAACATCAAGCAGGAATTCAACCAGATGTACCACATGCCGACAAAGAGATACTGAGAGCAAATAAGGTGAATCTTCACCTTAATATAAATCCATAAAGGAGGAAACATTATGCCTATTAATTTATCAAAAGGACAGAAAGTAGATCTGACAAAAGGAAATCCGGGACTGAAAAGCATTATGGTAGGACTCGGATGGGATGTGAACGCATTTGATACAGGAGCAGATTTTGACCTGGATGCAGCAGCATTTATGTGCGGTTCAAACGGCAAATGCCCGACCGAAAAAGAATTTATCTTTTACGGAAATCTGGAACATCCGACCGGATGTGTCAAACATATGGGCGACAATCTGACCGGTTCCGGAGAAGGCGATGACGAACAGATCATGGTCGATCTGACACAGGTTCCATCCGACATCGAACGTATCGCATTTACCGTAACGATCTACGATGCAGATGTCAGAAGACAGAATTTCGGACAGGTATCCAACGCATTTATCCGTATCGTGGATGATGCAACCGGAAAAGAACTGATCCATTTTGACCTCGGAGAGGATTTCTCCATTGAGACAGCCGTTGTGGTAGGCGAGCTGTACAAGCACAACGGAGAATGGAAATTCAACGCCATCGGCAGCGGATTCCAGGGCGGTCTGGCAGCACTGTGCGGACATTATGGAATCGAAGTCGCATAAGTAGTACAGGCAGATAAAATGAATTTGAGCAATGCTTAAAAACCTGGAAAAGGGGGCATGATTATGTCTATCAGTTTACAGAAAGGACAGAAAGTGAATCTGTCCAAAGAGAAAAAGGGGTTATCCAGAGTCGTAGTAGGACTTGGATGGGATGAAGTCAAAAGATCCAGAGGATTTTTTGCACTGAAACCGGCACCGATCGACTGCGATGCTTCTGCAATCTTACTGCAGAACGGCAGAATGGCAGGAAGAGATGATCTGGTATACTATAACAATCTGACACACAAATCCGGAACCGTCCGTCACATGGGCGATAACCTGACCGGCGAAGGAGAAGGCGATGACGAGCAGATCGTGATCGACCTGGACCGTGTGCCGTCTGAGTATGACAAGATCGTGATCGTTGTAACGATCTATCAGGCACAGCAGAGAAAGCAGCATTTCGGACTGATCGAGAATGCGTTTATCCGCCTGGTAGACGGGAAAAATGACCAGGAGATCTTAAAGTACAACCTGACAGAGGACTACTCCGGAATGACGGCGATGATCTTCGGTGAGATTTATCGCTACAACGGTGAGTGGAAATTCGGTGCCATCGGACAGGGAACAAGGGACGGCGGCATCGGTGAGATGGCAGCAAGATTTCAGAAATAAGAGCGTACCGGTATGACATGGTGCGATATGGGAGAGACTATATCTGAGACGAAGTGATTCATATAGTTTCTCCCTGCTTATAAGCAGAAAAATAAAAACAGGAGACAAAAAGATGAAGTATAATGGTTTGACAGACAAACAGGTCGAAGAGTCCAGAAGTAAATTTGGTTCCAACGAGATCCCGGATTCCGAGCCGACCACGTTCTGGGAAGAGTTCAAAGAGACGTTCAGTGATCCGATGATCAAGATCCTGCTGGCGATCGCAGCACTGATGATCGTGATGTTCTTCTTTGGGTATGCGGAGATTTACGAGCCGCTCGGAACGATCGTTGCAGTGCTGATCGTGGCAACCGTATCTGCAAAGACCGGTGTTGCAAGCGATACCAAGTACCGTGAACTGAAAGACAATACAGAGAAAGACAAGTGTAAAGTTCACAGGAACGGCGTGATCACGGTAATCGATGTTGATGATGTTGTAGTCGGTGACAAAGTCCTGCTGCAGTCCGGTGATAAAATCCCGGCAGACGGTGTACTGATCGACGGGGCACTGCGTGTGGACAACTCCGCACTGAACGGCGAGGCAGAAGAATGTAAAAAAACAGCGGCATCAGAAGATTTTCAGCTGGAAGATGACATCACAGGCGATACCTTTGTCGATGCACACTCCCTGTTCCGCGGAGCGGTGATATTTGACGGCGAAGGTATTCTTGATGTACGCAAGGTCGGACTGAAGACCATGATGGGAAAAATGGCAGAAGAGATGCAGGAAGACGAGCCGGATTCTCCTTTGAAAGTAAAACTTGCCAAACTTGCAAAACAGATTTCCACGTTTGGTTATATCGGTGCGGTATTGATCGCCGTACTTTACCTGGTCTACTTTGTTATGCAGGCGGGCGGAGTTTCTCAGTACTTTGCAATGGGGATTGAACCGGTTGTCAAAGATGTTGTAAGGGCTCTTTCTCTGGCAATTGTCATCATCGTCTGTGCAGTTCCGGAAGGACTTCCGCTGATGATCTCCCTCGTACTGATGCAAAATACAAGCAAAATGCTTGACCACAATGTCCTGGTAAGAAAAGCAGAAGGTATTGAGACAGCAGGTTCTTTAAACATTCTCTTCAGTGATAAGACAGGAACGATCACAAAAGGTATGCTTGAAGTGGTCGATTTCTTTACCGGCGACGGCAATTCCATTGATATTGCACAGCTGAGTAAACACAGCAAGGTGAAAGGTCTTGTGGATCTTGCCATCGGTAAGAATACACAGTCCATGTTTGACGCATCCCATAAAGTCATCGGCGGAAATGCAACCGATCAGGCACTGATGAAGTTTTTGGGTGAGGAGACATTCAAGACGCTGGAGAACAGCAGCGAATATAAAATAACAAAACAGCAGTCTTTCAACTCTGCAAATAAATTCAGTCAGGCACGCATCGACAGCACCGGTAAAACTTTCTATAAAGGGGCACCGGAAAAACTTCTGGCAAATGCAGTGAAATATCTGGATGCAGACGGCAATATCTGTACCATGGACAACGCCATCCTGAACCGCAAGATCGATGAACTGGCAGCAAAAGCAATGCGTGTGCTGGCCTTTGGTTATTCAGAAAAAGACATGGTTGAAAATTCAATCAATGATGATATCGTGATCATTGGTCTGGTGGGCATTCGTGACGATGTACGTCCGGAAGCAAAAGAAGCGATCCGAGAAGTACAGGGAGCCGGTATTCAGGTCGTTATGATCACAGGTGACCGCCTTGAGACAGCGGTAGCGATCGCAAAAGATGCAGGACTGTTAAAAGGAGGCAGCGACCGTGCACTTTCCTCCGCACAGCTCAATGAGATGAGTGATGAAGAAGTGAAGAAGATCATACCGAATATCCGTGTGATCGCAAGAGCACTGCCGACCGACAAGTCCCGTATGGTACGCCTGTGCCAGGAGATGAACCTGGTAGTCGGCATGACAGGTGACGGTGTCAACGACTCACCGGCACTGAAACGTGCAGATGTTGGTTTTGCCATGGGAAGCGGAACCGAAGCAGCAAAAGAAGCAGGTAAGATCGTTATTCTGGATGATAATTTTAAATCCATCAAAGATGCCATCCTCTATGGAAGAACCATCTATCATAACATCCTGAAATTCTGTAAATTCCAGCTGGTGATCAACGTGGCAGCCGTTGTGGTCAGTGCGATCGCACCGTTTTTCGGTGTGGATGAACCACTGAAAGTAACACATCTTCTCTTTGTAAATCTGGTCATGGACGGACTGGGAGCGATGATGCTTGGCAATGAACCGGCAAAAGAAGAATATATGGCAGAAGCACCGCGAAAACGTGATGAAAGTATTGTAAGCAAAAAAATGATGGGACAGATCCTCACAATGGGAATCTGGCTTACCGTGGTAAGCTTTATCTATCTGAAAGTGCCGTTCTTTGTAAATCTGTTTGCAAATGAGGAACAGCACCTGACGGGTTATTTTGTACTGTTTATTGTGGCAGCTTTGTTCAACGGCTTTAATGTGCGTGACGATGGATTTGCAATTTTTGCCGGTCTGAATGAGAATAAAGATTTTATTAAAGTATTTCTGATTATTATAATCGTGCAGGCATTGCTCGTAAATGCGGCGATCGTTCCGCTGGCCCCGTTCCAGTGGATTGGAGAAATGTTCAGCTGTGTTCCGTTTGGAATCAAAGGCTGGATTGCAGTTGTTCTGCTGGCATGTACAATGATTCCGGCAGATATGGTCAGAAAACTGTGCGTAAATAAATAACAGGTAATCCAACAGGGAAAGTGCGGTGTCACGTATGGGATCGCACTTTTTCCGTTGATATAACAGGGGTTTGTACATGAGAGAATTCAGAAGATAATTTCCTTTATTGGCCGAGAGGAGTTTCATGTACTTCAGACGATGACAAACCAGTATATTGCATGTGGAAATGCAGCGAAGCAGCTGCAGAACGGATCCGATTATCTGACGGAGCAGGTCAGGCTTTATGCGATGACCGGGCAAAGTAAATATATGGATGCTTATTTTGAAGAAGCAGAAACAAAACAGAGCAGAGAGAAAGCTCTGGATATTTTGAAAAGATATTTTGACGGGACAGAAACTCAGACCGCCCGAATAAAGGAGAGAGTATTTTTAAAGATGCAGACCAGGCACTCTATTATGTAAAAGAACATGGCAGAAAGGGCTGCAGTTTTTATGAATAAATAAAAAGAAAAGAGGTTTTTTCATGGCAATAAAAGAATTACAGGCGTACGAACTTTTAAGGGAAGAGGGGCTTTCCGATATTCAGTCAGTCGGCTATCTGCTGCGTCACAGAAAAAGCGGTGCACGCATCATGGTCATTGCAAATGATGACGATAATAAAGTATTTCATATTACATTTCGTACACCTCCGGTAGACAGCACCGGGGTAGCACATATTCTGGAACACTGTTCGCTGTGTGGAAGCGAAAAGTTTCCGTCCAAAGATCCATTTGTGGAGCTAGTAAAAGGTTCGCTCAATACCTTTCTGAATGCGATGACCTATCCGGATAAGACCATGTATCCGATTGCAAGTTGCAATGACAAAGATTTTGCAAACCTGATGGATGTCTATATGGATGCCGTTTTTCATACCAATATTTATAAAAAAGAAGAGATTTTCCGCCAGGAAGGCTGGAATTATCATCTGGAAAATCCGGAGGATGAGATCACCTACAATGGTGTGGTATACAACGAGATGAAAGGAGCCTATTCTTCACCGGAAGATGTGCTTGATCGCGAAATTTTAAATGCACTTTATCCGGATACACCGTATGGATTTGAGTCCGGAGGAGATCCGCAGTGTATCCCGGATCTGAAATACGAAGATTTTCTGGCTTTCCATGGCAGATATTATCATCCGTCCAATGCCTACATCTATCTCTATGGAAATATGGATGTTGAGGAACGCCTTACCTGGCTGGATCAGGAATATCTCTCTAAATACGGAGAAAAAGAGGTAGATTCAAAGATCAGTATGCAGAAAGCGTTCGATGCTCCGCATGAGATCTATAAAAAATATTCTATTTCCACATCCGAATCGGAAGAAGACAACACCTATCTTTCCTGGAATGTGTCCGTTGGCATAAGCAGCGATGTACGTCTTGTGACTGCCATGGCAATCCTGGAATATGCACTTTTGTCAGCACCTGGGGCACCGCTTAAACAGGCTCTTTTGGATGCCGGGATTGGAAAAGATATCCTAGGCTCTTTTGAGAGCGGCATTCAGCAGCCGTCCCTTTCTGTAGTCGCTAAAAATGCAAATGTCGGTGACAAAGAAAAGTTCCTGGCAGTGATCCGCAAGGTACTGGAAGAGCAGGTGAAAAACGGCATCGATAAAAAAGCACTGCTGGCAGGTATCAATTCTTCCGAGTTCCGTTTTCGTGAGGCAGATTACGGCTCTTATCCGAAGGGCCTGATGTACGGAATCGACATTATGGACAGCTGGCTGTACGGCGAGGGTGATCCGTTTGCCTATGTCAAACAGCTGGATATTTATAAGGAACTCCGTGATGCAGTAGAGAGTGATTATTACGAGAAACTGGTGCAGAAATATCTGCTGGATAACACACATGTGGCGGTTGTTGTCGTTGCACCGGAAAAGGGACTGACTGCAAAACTGGAGGCAGAGACGGCAAAGAAACTGGCAGATTTTAAGGCAGGTCTCAGTGAAGAACAGGTAAAGGAGCTGGTAGAAAAAACAGCAAAACTGCAGGAATTCCAGGAGACACCGTCCACACAGGAAGAGCTGGAGAAAATCCCGATGCTTACCAGGGAGGATATCACAAAGAAATGCAGACCGATCTGCAACAGAGAGCTTTCTTTTGGCAACACCAAAGTTCTGTGGCATGATGTGAACACGAACGGCATCGCTTATCTGACCCTTTATTTTGATCTGTCCGTTGTCAGAAAAGAGGATCTGCCTTATGTCGGCCTTCTGAAAAATGTGCTGGGCATGATCGACACCGAGCATTATGCTTACGGAGATCTGTTCAATGAGATCAATATGCAGACCGGAGGTATCGGTACTGGGATGGTCGTATTTCCAGAAAAGGACACACAGAAGATGTATCCGATGTTTACCGTATCAGCCCGCACACTTTATGATAAAATCGACTTTGTGTTTGATGTGATCGAGGAGATTTTATTCACATCCAAACTGGACGATGAGAAACGCTTAAAAGAGATCGTTTCCGAGCAGAAATCAAGGACACAGATGCGGCTGACAACGGCGGGACATTCGGCAGCGGCAACCCGTGCCATGGCTTATTTCTCCGAGACAGCTGCGTTCAGTGATCGCAGCAGCGGGATTGACTACTATCGCATGCTCGATGACCTCGATGCAAATTTTGAAACGAGAAAAGAGAATCTGAAGAGTAAATTGAAAGAGCTGATGAACGTGATTTTCCGACAGAATGCCATGGTATTTTCCGTAACAGCGGAAGAGAAGGGGCTTGCCGGACTGGAAGAGAAAGTGACAGGATTATGCGAAAAACTTTCGTTGGATAAGAGAACACCTTCAGAAGAAACCCTTGCATACGGAAAGCTGAACGAAGGCTTCCAGACCTCCGCCAAGATCCAGTATGTGACACGTGCCGGAAATTACCGCGAGGCAGGCTATGATTATACCGGGGCACTGCGGATCCTGAAGGTGATCATGAGCTATGAATATCTCTGGGTGAATGTGCGTGTCAAAGGCGGGGCGTATGGCTGTATGAGTGGATTCGGCAGAAATGGCAATTCCTATTTTGCTTCTTACCGTGATCCGAACTTGCGTCAGACCAACGAGATCTACGAAGGCGTGCCGGAATACGTGGAACATTTCAACGTCGAAGAGCGTGATATGACAAAATACGTGATCGGAACGATCAGTGAGATGGATACGCCACTCACAGCAAGAGCACAGGGAGCACGTTCTGATGCTGCTTATTTCGGACATGTGACTGAAAGCGACCTTCAGAAAGAGCGTGACCAGGTACTCTATGCGACACAGGAAGATATCCGTGCCCTGGCACCGCTGATGCGTGCAATCCTGGCAGAAGACTGCATCTGCGTGCTCGGAAACGAAGATGCACTGGAAAAAGAGAAAGAGATGTTTAGAAATCTCGGACCACTTTAAGGAGGAATCATATACAGATGGCAGAGAAAAGTTACAAATCCGGTTTTGCGACCCTGATCGGCAGACCAAACGTAGGAAAATCCACACTCATGAACCACCTCATCGGGCAGAAGATCGCGATCACGTCCAACAAACCGCAGACAACGAGAAACCGGATCCAGACCGTCTATACAGACGAAAAAGGACAGATTGTATTTCTGGACACACCGGGTATTCACAAGGCGAAAAACAAACTGGGTGAATACATGGTCAATGTGGCAGAACGCACCCTCAATGAGGTCGATGTGATCCTCTGGCTGGTGGAGCCGAGTACCTTTATCGGAGCCGGCGAGCGTCATATTGTGGATCAGCTCAAAAAAACAAAGACACCGGTCATCCTGATCATCAACAAGATTGATAAAGTAGATAAAAAAGAGATCATAAAATATATGGATGCTTACCGCAAAGTCTATGATTTTGCGGAGATCATCCCGGTGTCGGCACTTCGCAGTGTCAATATGGATACTGTGATCGAGAGTATTTTCAAATATCTGCCGTACGGACCGCAGTTTTATGATGAAGATACGGTGACAGACCAGCCGCAGAGACAGATCGTGGCAGAGATGATCCGCGAAAAGGCACTTCGCTCTCTGGAAGAGGAGATCCCGCACGGTATTGCCGTTTCTATTGAAAAAATGACAGAACGCAAAAGCAAAGGCGGCAGCATCTGTGATATCGAGGCGACGATCATCTGCGAGCGGGATTCTCACAAAGGAATCATCATCGGAAAAGGCGGACAGATGCTCCGCAGGATCGGTTCACAGGCACGCCGTGATATCGAGGATATGCTCGAAGAAAAAGTCAATCTCCAGCTCTGGGTCAAAGTCAAGAAAGACTGGAGAGACAGTGACTTCATGATCAAAAACTTCGGATACGATAAAAAAGATATCTGAAATCAGAAACGACGATTCCGTACAGACATCAGCATTTGCTGACGGGACTGTAAGAATATGAGAGAATATATGGATGATAAAATTGCACTGACAGGGATTGTGCTTATAGCGGCACCGATCGGAGAATCAGATAAACGGCTGGTGTTGCTGACAAGAGAGCGGGGAAAGGTGACTGTATTTGCAAGAGGAGCCAGAAGACCGGGCAATCCCTTTCTGGCTGCCGCAAACACCTTTGCTTTTGGAACCTTTTATGTAAAAGAAGCAAGGACTGCCTATCAGCTTGTGCAGACAGAGATTCGAAATTATTTCCGGGAGATCACAGAAGATGTGGAGGCTGCCTGCTATGGAAGTTATTTTCTGGAGTTTGCCGATTATTATGCCAGAGAGAACGATGACGGCACACAGATCATCCAGCTGCTCTACGGGGCACTGCGTGCAGTGCTCAATCAAAAACTGGACCGGGAACTGATCCGTTATGCCTTTGAACTGCGTATGATGGCGGCAGGCGGAGAATATCCGCAAGTGTTCGAGTGTGCAGTATGTGGAGCAAAGCATGATCTTTGTGCCTTCCTTACAGATAAGAACAGCGTACTGTGTCGCAGCTGTGTCTCAAAAGTACAAAGGAGCACACCGGTTCTGGAATCAACAATCTATACGATGCAATATGTGATCAGTACACCGGTCGAACGCCTCTTTGCCTTTGCACTATCAGCACAGGTAAAGAAAGAGTTTATCAGTCTGGTTGAGAAATTCCGGAGGCGTTACATAGACCGGGATTTCAAATCTCTGGAGATTCTGGAGATCATGCGGCATACCAGAAACGCTCTTTACAAGGACGGTCAATAATGGTATGATGAAAAATGCCATGCGAATAGGTGGCGTATTCTGTATTTTATATACAGAAGGGTATATGGTAAGTTTCAAGAAAGGCAGGGCAGCGAAGGAGATTTTGCTGTGTCTGGATGGGAAATATTATGAAGAAATGGAAGGGAATTCTGGCAGTCATCCTGATAACCGGATGTCTTGGCGGCTGCAGTCAGTTTCAGGCAGAGCACAATGCAGTAAAAGTGAAACGGGACGGCAGTGTACAGGCGGCGGTGATCGACACGCTGGACAAATCCTACTACAGCGAGGATGAGCTGAAGCAGACGATCGATGATTCTGTGAGTGCGTACAATCAGTCACAGGAAGGTGATCCGATCGTTGTCAAAAAATTTAACGTCACAGACGGAAAAGCAGAGCTGTATATGAACTATGCGGCTTCCAGGGATTATCAGGATTTCAACAATGTGACCTTTTATGCGGGAGACCTGCAGGGAGCATACAATCAGAAGTACGAATTCCCGGATGAATTTCAGAAAGTGGAAAACGGAAAAGTTACAGGAAGTGTGACAAGATCCGATATTTTGAGCGGTCTGAACTACAACGTTGTAATCTGTTCGGAAGAGATGGATATCGAAGTTCCGGGCAAGATCCTTTACGTTACGACGGATGCAGTTGTCACCGGAAAAAAGACGGCAACCAGCATTTCAGAAGAGCGGGAAAAGGCAGCAGAATCCGAGACGGAGACAGCATCGGAAAGTGAGAGCACAGACGGCGGAGCAAAATCCGATGGCAATGCGGAGAAAGGCCAGTTTGAAGTAGAATCCGAAAGTAAGTCCGCAGCAGGAAACGAAGCTTCCGATACCGCAGATGACGCAGAAGAAGTAAAACATACACTGACATTTGTCATATACGAATGATGTCAGGGAAAAGTCTGAGATCACAATATGTCTGCACAGAAGTATTTTCGGGGCAGCACATTTTGATATAACACGATAAACAGCGAGCAAAGAAGTAAACATAAACGGCTTCTTTCAATATATGCATATGCCGCAGAGACGGCCGACAGGAGGAGACAAATGGAAAAAACAATGGACAAGATCGTGGCACTGGCAAAATCCAGAGGTTTTGTATATCCGGGTTCCGAGATTTACGGAGGTCTGGCAAATACCTGGGATTACGGTAATCTTGGTGTAGAGCTGAAGAACAATGTAAAACAGGCATGGTGGAAGAAATTCATCACAGAGAATCCATACAACGTAGGTGTTGACTGTGCGATTCTGATGAATCCGCAGACCTGGGTAGCATCCGGACATCTCGGAGGCTTTTCTGATCCGCTGATGGACTGTAAAGAATGTCATGAGCGTTTCCGTGCAGATAAGCTGATCGAAGATTTCTGCGATGAGAAAGACATTGCACTGGAAGGCTCTGTCGATGGATGGACACAGGAACAGATGCGTGATTTCATCGAAGAGCATCAGATTCCATGTCCGACCTGCGGAAAACATAATTTTACCGATATCCGCCAGTTCAATCTGATGTTCAAGACATTCCAGGGTGTAACAGAAGATGCAAAGAATACGGTATACTTAAGACCGGAAACAGCACAGGGTATCTTTGTAAACTTTAAAAACGTACAGAGAACATCCAGAAAGAAAATCCCGTTTGGTATCGGACAGATCGGTAAATCATTCCGTAACGAGATCACACCGGGTAACTTCACATTCCGTACCAGAGAGTTTGAGCAGATGGAGCTGGAGTTCTTCTGTGAGCCGGGTACCGACCTTGACTGGTTCCAGTACTGGAGAGCATTCTGCATCGACTGGCTGAAGAATCTGGGCATGAAAGAAGACGAGATGAGAGCACGTGACCATTCACCGGAAGAACTGTGCTTCTACAGCAAAGGTACAACCGACATCGAGTTCCTCTTCCCGTTTGGATGGGGCGAGCTGTGGGGTATCGCAGACCGTACCGACTATGACCTGACACAGCATCAGAATGTATCCGGCCAGGATATGAGCTATTTTGATGATGAGAAGAAAGAAAAATACATTCCGTATGTTATCGAGCCTTCTCTTGGTGCAGACCGTGTGGTTCTGGCATTTCTGTGCAGTGCTTATGACGAAGAAGAGCTGGAAGGCGGCGATATGCGTACCGTTCTGCATTTCCATCCGGCACTGGCACCGGTTAAGATCGGAGTTCTGCCGCTGTCCAAGAAACTGAACGAAGGTGCGACAAAAGTATTCGAACAGCTCTCAAAGAAATGGAACTGTGAATACGATGACCGCGGAAACATCGGAAAACGTTACCGCAGACAGGATGAGATCGGTACACCGTTCTGTGTAACCTACGACTTTGATTCTGAAGAAGACGGAGCAGTTACCGTACGTGACCGTGACACCATGGAGCAGGAGCGTATCAAGATCGAAGATCTGGCAGCCTATTTCGAAGAAAAGCTGGCATACTAAGAAGCGAGCAGCAATTCTGACAAGAATTGCCTGAAAACTGTACGAAATACACAAAAATGCATAAGTAAAATAGAATAAACTATACAAAAAGCAGAAAGAACCTTGTGAGTCTTTCTGCTTTTATGTTATAATGTTTATAGAATTGCGGGAGTTACTTTGTAACGGAGCAATTCTAAGGCATCATTATGCATCGTTATATTTTTGCAACGGAGCAATCCGCAGGCATCGGCCGGGGTCAGAAGACGGAAATATGATATGCCTGCACCGGAATAAAGTATTAAGGAGGATTTGTGTTATGGGAATGCGAAACATTATTGTAGGACAGTCAGGCGGGCCGACTTCGGTTATCAATTCCAGCCTTGCGGGGGTTTACAAGACAGCGATTGAACGTGGTTTTGACAAAGTATACGGTATGCTTCACGGCATCCAGGGATTTCTGGATGAGCAGTACGTGGATCTTTCCACGCAGATTCATTCGGATATGGATATCGAGCTGCTGAAGAGGACACCTTCGGCATTTCTTGGTTCCTGCCGTTACAAACTTCCGGAGATCCATGAGGACATGGAGATTTATGAGAAAATTTTCGGTATCCTGGACAAGCTGGAGATCGAGGCATTTATCTACATCGGCGGCAATGACTCCATGGACACGATCAAAAAACTTTCGGATTATGCGATTGTCAAAGGTCATAAACAGAAATTTTTAGGTGTGCCAAAGACGATCGACAACGATCTTGCACTGACTGACCACACGCCGGGATTTGGAAGTGCAGCCAAATACATCGGAGCATCGACAAAAGAAGTGATCCGCGATGCACTGGGACTCACCTACAAAAAAGAGATGATCACGATCATTGAGGTAATGGGAAGGAATGCCGGATGGCTGACAGGGGCGACCGCACTTGCCAAAACGGAAGAATGTGAAGGCCCGGATCTTATTTATCTGCCGGAAGTGCCGTTTGATATCGATGCATTCCTTTCAAAGATCAAAGATCTGCTCAAAGAGAAAAAATCCATCATCGTAGCGGTGTCTGAGGGAATCAAACTTCCGGACGGACGTTATGTGTGTGAACTTTCCGGCGGCGGAGATTATGTAGATGCATTCGGACACAAGCAGCTGACCGGAACGGCCGCATATCTGGCGAATTTCCTGGGAGCAGAGATCGGTTGCAAGACAAGGGCAGTCGAATTTTCCACCCTTCAGCGAAGTGCTTCCCATATGGCATCCCGTGTGGATATCAACGAAGCGTTTATGGTAGGCGGTGCAGCCGTCAAAGCAGCAGATGAAGGAGACAGCGGCAAGATGGTCGTTATTGACCGCGTATCCGACGATCCGTACATGAGTGCGGCTGGCATTTATGATGTCCACAAGATCGCAAACAACGAAAAAACGGTTCCGAGAGAATGGCTCAACGAAACAGCAGATTATGTGACAGAAGAATTTATCAATTACATTGAACCGCTGATCCAGGGAGATTATTCGCCATTTATGGTAAATGGTCTTCCACAGCATCTTGTTCTGAAAAAATAACAAAAAAACTTCTTTTTTTGTGGACAATAGCTTGACTGAGAACAGATTTATGTTAGAATATTACTGTATGAAAGTTAAAAAGTTCTGACTGAACTGTATACAATTACTTTTGAGGAGGAAATAACACAATGGCAACAAAATGGGTTTATATGTTCAAGGAAGGCGACGCCACCATGAGAAACCTGCTGGGTGGAAAAGGTGCCAACCTTGCTGAAATGACCAACCTTGGTCTGCCGGTACCACAGGGCTTCACAATCACAACAGAAGCTTGTACACAGTACTATGAAGATGGCAGAAAGATCAACGACGAAATCATGGGACAGATCATGGAAGCGATCGATAAAATGGAAGGCATTACAGGCAAAAAGTTCGGAGATAAAGAGAATCCACTTCTGGTTTCCGTTCGTTCCGGAGCAAGAGCTTCCATGCCTGGTATGATGGACACGATCCTGAACTTAGGTCTGAATGAAGAAGTTGTTGAGACACTGGCACAGGCATCCGGCAATCCACGTTGGGCTTGGGATTGCTACAGAAGATTTATCCAGATGTTCTCAGACGTAGTTATGGAAGTAGGTAAAAAATACTTCGAAGAGCTGATCGACAAGATGAAAGAAGAAAAAGGCGTGAAACAGGACGTAGACCTGAATGCTGATGATCTTAAAAACCTGGCTGAACAGTTCAAAGCTGAATACAAAGAGAAGATCGGTAAAGACTTCCCGACAGATCCGAAGGAACAGCTGATGGAAGCTATCAAAGCTGTATTCCGTTCATGGGATAACCCAAGAGCAAATGTATATCGCCGTGACAACGATATCCCATATTCATGGGGAACCGCTGTAAACGTACAGATGATGGCATTTGGTAACATGGGTGATGACTGCGGTACAGGTGTTGCATTTACACGTGACCCGGCTACAGGAGAAAATGGTCTGTTTGGTGAATTCCTGACAAACGCACAGGGTGAAGACGTAGTTGCTGGTGTTCGTACACCTATGCACATTTCCGAAATGGAAGAGAAATTCCCTGAAGCATTCGTACAGTTCAAGAACGTATGCGAAACTCTGGAAAAACACTACAGAGATATGCAGGATATGGAGTTCACAGTAGAACATGGTAAACTGTACATGCTGCAGACACGTAATGGTAAGAGAACTGCAAAAGCTGCTCTGAAGATCGCTTGTGACCTGGTAGATGAGGGTATGAGAACAGAAGAAGAAGCTGTAGCAATGATCGACCCACGTAACCTGGATTCTCTGCTGCATCCACAGTTCGATGCTGCTGCACTGAAAGCTGCTGAACCACTGGCAAAAGCACTGGGTGCTTCACCGGGAGCTGCCTGCGGTAAGATCGTATTCACAGCTGATGATGCTGTAGAATGGGCTGCAAGAGGAGAAAAAGTTGTTCTGGTACGTCTTGAGACATCACCGGAAGACATCACAGGTATGAAATCTGCACAGGGTATCCTGACAGTTCGTGGTGGTATGACATCTCATGCTGCTGTAGTAGCTCGTGGTATGGGTACATGCTGTGTATCCGGATGCGGCGACATCACTATGGACGAAGCAAACAAGAAATTTACACTGGCAGGAAAAGAATATCACGAAGGTGATTGCATTTCCCTGGATGGTTCCACAGGTAATATCTATGACGGCATCATCCCGACCGTACCGGCAACAATCGCTGGCGAATTCGGAAGAATCATGGGATGGGCTGATAAATTCAGAACTATGAAAGTTCGTACAAACGCAGACACACCGGCAGATGCTAAAAAAGCACGTGAGCTGGGTGCAGAAGGTATCGGTCTTTGCCGTACAGAGCATATGTTCTTCGAAGGCAACAGAATTGATGCATTCCGTGAAATGATCTGCTCTGAAACTGTAGAAGAAAGAGAAGCTGCACTGGCTAAGATCCTTCCGGAACAGCAGGGCGACTTCGAAAAACTGTATGAAGCACTGGAAGGTAACCCAGTTACCATCCGTTTCCTGGATCCGCCTCTGCATGAGTTCGTTCCGACAGAAGAAGAGGACATCAAGAAACTGGCTGACGCACAGGGCAAGACTGTTGAGCAGATCAAAGCTATCATCGACAGCCTGCACGAGTTCAACCCGATGATGGGTCATCGTGGATGCCGTCTGGCAGTTACTTATCCGGAAATCGCTAAAATGCAGACAACAGCTGTTATCCGTGCAGCTATCAATGTAAAGAAAGCTCATCCGGACTGGGCAGTGAAACCGGAAATCATGATCCCACTGGTTGGTGACATCAAAGAGCTGAAATACGTTAAGAAATTCGTTGTTGAGACAGCAGACGCTGAGATCGCAGCAGCAGGAAGTGATCTGCAGTACGAAGTAGGTACTATGATCGAGATCCCGAGAGCAGCACTGACAGCTGATGATATCGCAAAAGAAGCTGACTTCTTCTGCTTCGGTACAAACGACCTGACTCAGATGACATACGGCTTCTCTCGTGATGACGCTGGTAAATTCCTGGATGCTTACTACGATGCTAAGATCTTCGAAAACGATCCGTTTGCAAAACTGGATCAGGTTGGCGTTGGCAAACTGATGAAGATGGCTATCGAATTAGGAAAACCGGTTAATCCGAAACTGCACGTAGGTATCTGTGGCGAACATGGTGGAGATCCAAGCTCTGTAGAATTCTGCAACAGCATCGGTCTTGACTATGTATCCTGCTCACCGTTCCGTGTACCGATCGCTCGTCTGGCAGCAGCTCAGGCAGCAATCGCTCAGAAGAACGCATAATTTGAGCTGTGTCACAGGGCAGATAAATGTCCTGAAACATAAATGAACCTGATTTGGTCAGGTCATAGTCCAAGCGTAAATTAGGACTCCTGGAACTTCGGAGATAATCTGAGGTTTCAGGGGTCTTTTTTGTTGCGGCAGTGAGAAACTATGCAAAAATCGACAAAATAGCCCCTTCTGGTTGGAAAAAAGGAAAAAGCTTGTGCTATAATAGGAAAAAGAGCTTGTAAATGTAATGCCAGAATTTCCAAAGCAGGGAGATTCTGGCATTTAAAGACAAGGCAGGAATTGCAGATGGAGTTTGACATCCTTGGATTGATAACATACAATAAGAAAATGTGTAACGATTTATGCCAAAAATATATAGGTTTTGACAGGCAATTATACATGACGTAAAATCAAAAGATAAGGATAAATAGATATGGCACAGGTATCGTTTCAGGATGCAGGCGGCAGACTGTATGGTGAAATGCAGAAATGTATAATTTATATACAGAATCATCCGGATCAGGATATTACCATGGAAGATCTGGCAGGAAGAATGGCATATGCTCCGATACAGCTTTCTTACCTGTTTGATCTGTTTTTTGAAAAAAGTTTAGAAGAATGGGATATAGAGAAGATCAGAGCCTATCAGGGAAAAGGCAAAATACCATATGAACGAGTCATAGATAAGGAAAATACAGAAATTTGTTTTGTTCGAAGAAGAGAACAGAAAATAGTGGCAGAGTCCATCCTGTCCGAAACAGAAAAATCCCAAAAAGGTTCCTTTTTAGAGACAGCCATGGAAAAGGTTGAAGAACATGCCAAAGACAACTGGAGAAAGGGAACCAGTACAGAAGAGAGAATGCTGTTCTGGTGGCATGACAGTGAATATCGGTTTCACTTTCTTTCGGGAAGAGAGCAGTCAAAGAACGAAGGAAAAGAAAGAGGGGAAAGAGAAACATTTGAAGTGGTACTGGAGGCTTCGGATTATGCTGTATTTACCTGGAAAGAAAATTTCACAGGAAGAGCGGCAGAAAGCATGCTGAAAATGGTACTGAAATATGCCCTGTGTGACTGGGAAACAGAAAATCAGATATGGTATGACCAGAATAAAATTTATTTTATTTCGTATGAAAATGGAAAATATTATGTTTATATGCCTCTGCAAAAGAGGATACAGGAAAACTATAAGATAAAATCTACAAAACAGGAAAGAAAAATATATGGTCTGAATGAATGGATCGATTATATAGATGAACATATTAAGGAGGAACTGACGGCCAAAAATCTTGCGACCGTATTTGGGTATTCCGAACGTCATTTTCGCAATGTGTTTCAGATTTATTATGATATAAAATTAAATGATTATATACGCAGGCGAAAATTATATTTTGCAGCACAGGAACTGAAAAAAGGGAAAAAACCGGAGACAGTGGCCAGACAGTATGCATTTAAAAGCAGCAGCAGATTCAGCAGAGCTTTTCATGAAGAATATGGTATGACGCCGGAAAAATATTATAAGGAAGAATTTCGAAATGAAGAGTGGATTCGCTACATAGATGAGCATATGAAAGAAGAGCTGACCGCAGAGCAGCTTGCAAAAGAGTTTCATTATTCAAAGGATCATTTTCGCAAGGAGTTTCAGGATGTCTTTGGAATGGGACCGATCACTTATATTACACAGCGAAAAGTACAGTTTGCTGCAAAAGCACTCAGAGAAGGAAAACTACCGGCGGAAGTTGGAAAAGAATATGGGTTCTGTTCGAGAAACGGGTTTGACAAAGCATTTCGCAGAGTGTTTTATACAAGTCCGGCGAAATACGCCAGAGCAGGAGCAAAGGTTGTCAATCTGGACCGCTATTATTCTGAATATAAAGATAAAATCAAAATTTCATATATAGATATGGACGAGATCAAGATGGCCGGATGGACCATCATTGCCAATCGGCGGGAGGCAGATATTCCGGCACAGCTGGCATTCTGGCTGGATGAGCATTCTCCGCAGTACCGGAAACTGAATGCATTGACAGGAGAAGAAAAAGGAAGAGATAAGATTGCATTGTGGTATCAGGAAAAGGAAAATATTGAATATATTCTGGGACCGATCGTAGAGTCCTTTGACAATCTTCCGGAAGATGCTTTTCAGGTAACGATCGCAGCCGGAAGATATGCTGTTTTTGAGTCAGATCAGGAGAACGATATGGAAAATCTTCCGGAGACGGTGCGTATGTTTGCAAGATGTGTGCTGTATGGCTGGATTCGGGAACACAGAGATGAGCTGTCTTTGCAGAGGCTTACCTTTGAACGGTATACTAGTCAGAAAATGTATCTTTATGTTCCGGTCAGTGAAAAAGGGACCGGAGGAAACGAAAGAAAGGATGAGAAAAACTTTGAGAAACAGAGTGAAAAATAAAAAAAGAAGAATAGCTTATATGCTTGTGGCTGCGGTACTGCTCTCTTCTTCTCTTGGTGTTTCTTATGCAAAGACAGATGAGATATGCCAGCAGGCAGAAACAGAAAGCGAAAAGCAAAGCGAATCGCAGAAGGAAAGTGAATCTCAGAAAGAGACAGAAAGCGAAAAGCAGAGTGAATCACAGAAAGAAACAGAGAGCGAAAAGCAAACCGAATCGCAGAAAGAAACGGAGAGCGAAAAGCAAAGCGAATCCCAGAAAGAAACGGAAAGCGAAAAGCAGAGCGAGTCACAAAAAGAAACGGAGAGTGAGAAGCAAAGCGAATCCCAGAAAGAGTCTGAATCCGAAAAAGAGACAGAAACGAATCCAGGTGGGGAGAATCTTCCGGCGGAGCGAAGTATGGTGCTTTCTTCTGTGAGAAATTATCTTCTGACAAAAGATGCCAATCCGGATTTCAGCAGTATCTGGAATGTGATCGGACTGCAAAGAAGCGGATTATATGTTCCATGGTCTTATACAGCAACTTTTTATCAGAATGTGTATGCTTATTGTGAACAGAAAAACTGGAAACTTACGAGAACAAAATATTCTGACTATTCAAAGCTGATCATGGCACTGACTTCCATCGGCATCGATGCACAGAATGTCGGAGGACACAATTTATTCGACTATCTTTCTGACTATGAGAATGTCCGTATGCAGGGAATCAATGGACCGATCTGGGCACTGATCGCACTGAACTGCCATCCGTCTTATTCTATTCCAAAGAACAAAGATGCGGCGGTGCAGAATACGGAAGAAATGCTGCTTCAGGCAGTTCTGGGGGCACAGTGTGAGGATGGCGGATGGAATCTGGCAGGTGGTCAGGGAGATGCTGACATGACCGGTATGGCATTGCAGGCACTTTCCTTTTATTATGGAAAACGCACAGATGTAAATGCTGCGGTTGAAAGAGGACTTGCGTGGATTTCGAAAAATCAGCTGGAAAGCGGCGGGTTTGGCACGCAGGGAGTTGAGACTTCCGAGAGTGTGGCACAGATTCTGGTGGCACTTTCCGGACTCGGCATTGACGGAAGCAAGGATGCACGTTTTCTGAAAAACGGGAAAAGTCCGCTTTATGGATTATTCCAATACTATCTTCCGGAAGGCGGATTTATGCATGTTGCGGCAAATGCCGGAAACAATGGCGGCGGTATCGGCGGTATGCTTGACGGTATGGCGACGGAGCAAGGCTTTTATGCGACGGTTGCATACCAACGTTTGCTGGACGGACGCAGTTTTATTTATGATATGCACGATATAGAGCTGACACCTGGCAAAAAGGTGGAGACATCCCAGAATGGCGGGACAGACGAAACAAAAAAACAGGAAGAAACCGAAAAGAAAAACAATAATAAAAAAGATCACAAAACAGATCACAAGAAAAAAGACGATAAGAAAAATAAGAAGAGCAAAAAAGAGACGGAAAAAAAGAATACGGAGAGTGAAAAGAAGCAGACAGGCTCTCCAAATGCTGCAAAAAGACCGTCCGGGCAGACAAAAACACTTCCGTCTGTAAAGAAAACAAGCACATCCACGGAAAAAAGCAGCAGCACAGTCAAAAAGAAGAAAGCAACAACAAAAAAGAAAAAGAACAAAAACGAGAGCGAAGATTCCGGATGGAGTTTTGACGGAGAAGACTATGTGCCGGAGCTGACAGCAGACGGCAAAGCAGAAGCAGAGACTGTGACACAGTCTGCGGAGAATGATCCGAAAACACAGGTTAGAACAATGGCACCGGCAGTATTGTCCGGAGCAGCACTTGTCATTGTTTTGGAGGCACTGGCATTTGGAATCTATCGCAAAAAGAAAGGAAGAAGACTAAGATGAAAACAAAGAAAAATATAAAAAGTATAGCAGCACTTTTTCTGTGTGTGATCCTGATGCTGACGGCAGGATGTGCAAAAGGAACAGAAAAGGAGCAGAGTGCAGGAACAACTTCAGGTAAAGCACTGGCCGAGATGAATGATATCCCGGCCGATGGTATCATCACAAAAGAGCAGTTCCAGAGCGTGGCCGGCAAAGAGCAGAAGGTTCAGTTTAAAGGAACAACTGAAGATGGAATAACCTATGTCTGGACTTATGACTGTGCCAAAATCCAGAATCCGGAAGATCAGAATCTGAAGATAGATTTTACACAGGAAAATTTAGAGGAGATCAAGAAACAGGCAAACGATGCAAACGATGCCCTGCAGATGACGATGCACGGCAAAGGAGTGATCTGTGTGCCGACACTGGAAGTGACTCTGCCGCAGAGCTGGGAATCCAATGCCGCTTATCTTGTTAAAGAACAGGACGGCAAGCTGGCCAAAATGAGTGACGTAACGGTGACAAATGACAAAGAAAGTACGACACTTGTGATGACGGTAACTTCTCTTGACGGAGACTGCTATGTGATCGGCGGTGTCACGGAAGAGCAGAATAAAGGAGCAGATGCAGCAAATCAGAGTTCCAAAAAGAAAGACGGAAAAGAGCAGAGCCAGGAAACACAGGAAGAATCAGAAAATGGTACAGACAGTGCGGATGCTGATGTAAGTGAAAATGCAGCCGATGAAAATGGTGAAAATCCGGCGGAAGAAAACAACAATGCCGGTCAGGATGCCGAAAATGATAAAAAAGAAAACGGACAGAAAGCAGATGCCAAGGATCCGGGCGGCGATGCAGCTGATCAGGAAGATACTGCATCAGCTTCCAATACCTGTACGATTTCCATCAGCTGTGCAACGATTTTGGACAATATGGACCATTTAAAGAGCAGCAAGGCAGAGTTTGTTCCGTCCGATGGCTGGATTCTGGCACCGACGGAAGTAGAATTTACCGAAGGCGAATCTGTGCATGATGTACTGCAGAGGGTCTGCAAAGAAGCGGGTATCCAGATGGAATCCAGCTTCACACCGGCCTATAATTCTGCTTATGTAGAAGGCATCAACAATCTGTATGAATTTGACTGCGGAGAACTTTCCGGATGGATGTTCAGCGTCAATGGCTGGTATCCAAACTACGGATGCAGCAAATATACCGTAAATGCAGGTGATGAGATCTGCTGGGTATATACCTGCAATCTCGGAAAAGATGTAGGCGATAATTCTATGTATTAGAGGGCAGATGCCGGAGGTAAATATGAAAGATACATTTTCTACATACCATCCGCTTCTGAACATGCTTTATTTTGTCGGAGTGATCGGAGTGACGGTATTTGTTGTTCATCCGGTCATTCTGGCAATTTCGCTGTTTGGAGGAATTGCATATTCCGTTTTGCTGAAAGGATGGAAAAAAACAGTTAAATTTAATCTGATCTTTTCGATACCGATGATGCTGATCGTGGCACTGATGAATCCGATGTTCAACCACTATGGTGTGACGATCATCGGTTATCTGCACAATGGCAATCCATTTACACTGGAGAGCTGTGTGTATGGTCTGGTGATGGCGATGATGCTGGTGTGTACGATGATCTGGTTTTCCTGTTATACGATCGTAATGACATCGGACAAGTTTATCTATCTGTTCGGAAAGATCATACCGGCACTGTCCCTGGTGCTTTCGATGTGTCTGCGTTTTGTCCCGAAATTTATCAGAGAGGCAGGTGTGATATCAGATGGTCAGAAATGCATCGGACGAAGTACCGAAAACGGCAGTCTGGTAAAGCGTGCGAAACATGGGATCACGATATTTTCCATTCTGGTAACCTGGGCACTGGAAAATGCGATCGAGACTTCAGATTCTATGAAATGCCGCGGTTACGGTGAAAAAGGAAGAACGGCATTTTCTCTGTATCGATTTGATAAACGTGATATTCTCTGCCTTTTGTTTATGGGAGCAAGTTTCGCACTGACTCTGTTTGGATTTTCAAAAGGCTATACGTTCTGTCAGTATAACCCCAAAATTATTGTAAAGGGAATTCCTCTGACAGCAGGAAGCCTGCTAGTATATCTGGCATTTTTGCTGTTCTCCGTGCTTCCGGTGGTGCTGGAACTCTGGGATCGATATCAGTGGAAACAGAGACGTAAACAGGTAGAAAAAGCAGAGCAGGCCAATTATCGCCTGTGGGAAGTACAGGATTAGAAAAAGGAGATAGGCGATGTCAGAATTGATGGGAAAAGAAACGAAACAAAACAGCAGCAAAAGTGATAAGAAGAATATTAATCATATTGATAATAGTATAGAAAGCCAGACAGATGGACCAGGTTCGATCCTGGAGATCAAAGATCTCTGTTTTGCTTATCCGGAAGAAGAAAAAAGAGCACTGAACCACATTTCCTTTCAGATAAAAGAAGGAGAATTTCTGGTGCTGTGCGGCAAGAGCGGATGCGGAAAAAGTACGCTGTTAAAACATATGAAGACACCGCTGACACCGCACGGAAAACGAAAAGGAGAAATCCTTTTTGACGGAAAAAATCTGCATGAGATGACAGGCAGGGAACAGAGTCAGAGAATCGGTTACGTTCTGCAAAACCCGGACAATCAGATCGTGACAGACAAAGTGTGGCATGAGCTGGCATTTGGACTGGAGAGTCTTGGATACAAAAGTGCAGAGATCCGTATCCGTGTGGCAGAAATGGCAAGTTATTTTGGAATCCAGGACTGGTTTTATAAAAATGTGGCAGAATTATCAGGCGGTCAGAAACAGCTTCTGAATCTGGCTTCCATTATGGCTATGCATCCGGATATTCTGATTCTGGATGAGCCGACTTCACAGCTCGATCCGATCGCTGCGTCCGATTTCCTGGGAACAGTAAAGAAGATCAACCGAGATCTCGGTACAACGATCCTGTTGACAGAGCACCGCCTGGAAGAAGTATTTCCGGCAGCAGACCGTGTTGTCGTGATGGAGGGCGGAGAAGTACTGTGCATGGGAACACCGGAAGAGATCGGGGAAGAATTAAAAAAACAGAACCACGAAATGTTTCTGGCAATGCCGGTTCCGATGCAGATTTATGCAAAAGTAAATTCCGGAAAGCATAGGGAGTGTCCGATCACAGTCCGGGACGGAAGAAACTGGCTGAATGCGATCTGCAAAGAAAAACAGATCCGGCCGCAGGAGGCAGAATTTTTCGGAAAAGATGCGAAAGAAAAGTTGGCGAAAGAAGAAATCATTCTGGAGGCGAAAGATATCTGGTTCCGTTATGACAAAGACCAGCCGGATGTTGTAAAAGGACTCAATCTCTCACTGAAGCGAGGAGAGTTTTTTGCATTGCTCGGAGGAAATGGAACCGGAAAATCAACGACGCTTTCGATCATCAGCCGGCTTCGAAAGCCATACCGCGGAAAAGTGCTGCTGGAAGGAAAAGATATCCGCCGTTACAGTGAAAAGGAGCTGTTTCGTGGCTTTTTGGGGGTTCTGCCGCAGAATCCGCAGTCTCTGTTTGTAAAAAAGACGGTGGAGCTGGAACTGTTCGAGATGGTGGGCGGAACAAAAGAAAAGAAAAATGAAGAGTATCACCTTGCCATGGAAAAACGCGAGGCAGTGGAAGGAATCGTCAAAGTAACGCATTTAGAAGGACTGCTGCACCGTCATCCATATGATTTAAGCGGCGGGGAACAGCAAAGACTGGCACTTGCAAAAATTCTGCTGCTGCGCCCAAAACTTCTTCTGATGGACGAACCGACCAAAGGCCTGGACAGTTATTTTAAGAAAGAGTTTGCAGAAATTCTGGATCTTCTGAAAAAGCAGGGTGTAACGATCTTTATGATCTCACATGATATCGAGTTCTGTGCATCTTATGCGGACCGCTGCGGTCTGTTCTTTGACGGAAATATTGCGGCGAGCGGTACACCAAAATCTTTCTTTGCCGGAAATAACTTCTATACGACAGCGGCAAACAGGATGGCACGTAAATATTTTCCGATGGCAGTGACGGCAGCAGATGTTGCGGAAGCTCTTTTGGATGACAGCAGGTGTGTGTGATATGCAAAAAAAGATGAAAAATGAGAAGATACAGGGAGTGCAGGCCGAGAATATGGAAAGAGAACAGGAAACAAAAGAATTTCTGAAGCAGTTTTATGAATCGCCGGAAGCAGAGGAAGATACGATCGCGGCGAAGCTGAAACGCACCTTCGTGCCAAAAGGCAAAAAGACAAAAGCAATCGCAGATTTTGCCAAAGATCTGATGGGCGAAGGCGGAGCCGGTGATGTTGTGATCGATGATGATATGTTTGAGGCAGACACCGAAGGCTATAAACAACAGGAAAAGAAACGCCTGTCAAAACGGACCAGAGTCAGTCTGTTTTTGCTTCTGGTGGCAATCCCTCTTACCATTGCAGCCGGATTCTGGCTGACAGATCAAAGTGCACTGGCAGACTGGATCGATCGAGTGTTTGGTCCGAGAAAATATTATCTGATCAGCCTGGTGATCGTGCTTTATGCATTGCTGCCGTTTTTTATGGCATTTGAAGGAAGAAAACCGGAAGTCAGAGAACTGGTTGTGCTGGCAACCATGATCGCACTGGCCACTGCCGGAAGAGCGGCTTTCTTTATGACGCCGAGCTTTAAGCCGATCATCGCGATCGTGATCATATCGGCAATCGCCTTTGGAGCAGAGGCTGGCTTTTTGGTTGGATCGATGACCATGCTGGTCAGCAACTTCCTGTTCGGTCAGGGCCCCTGGACGCCATGGCAGATGTTTGCCATGGGATTTATCGGATTTTTATCCGGTATCCTCTACCGACTGCGGATCCTGCCGACAAAACGGCTGCAGCTGTCCGTATATGGCTTTCTGGTCACCTTTATGATCTACGGCGGGATCATGAACCCGGCGGCACTGTTTATGAGCGTATATCAATTCAGCTGGAGCGGACTGCTTGCGATCTATATCTCCGGTGTTCCGGTCGATCTGGTGCATGCAAGCTCAACCTTCTTGTTTTTGTGGATCGGGGCGAAGCCGCTGCTGGAGAAACTGCAGAGAATCAAGGTGAAGTATGGGTTGTTGTAGGAAAATCGAAAAACTCGCAATGGGAGCTTTACTACCATGTTTTACAGTTCTGAAAAAGTGTCAAAAAAACGTACAAATCCCATAATTTGCTAAAAAAACACACAAATCTGCAAAAATGTACAAAAAATGCACAAATTCGACAAGTTGTCTATTTTGAAAATTCATCCTGAGCGATACAATGGTGCAAAGGTTGAAAGAAAAATAAAAAGAACCTTGCAGAAAGCTTATATGGATGGAGGAAAAATGTATGTCATTTGCAGATTTTAAAGACAACACCATGAGAGCCGTTGTATCAAAAACGATTGATGGTGTATTGAAATACGTGAATAAACATGATGATCGAACAGAGGCATTACTCAAACTGACCGATCTTTCGGAAAAGCTGATGGGCGATAAATTTGAAAAAAAAGTATTTGACGGAGCAAGAAATCTGATCCATAATCCAGATGCAAAATGGATGAAATACACAAACAAAGTGCTCGATGAGATCGACCCGCATGTAGCGAAAATGCATGCCCTGAACCTTGGATATCAGGCAGGTTTTTATGGTTATTCCAAAACCTGTGAATTCGAGAAGGAACATGGATACCGCATCCCGTGGATTATTTTGATGGATCCGACCTCTGCCTGTAATATGCATTGTACCGGATGCTGGGCAGCGGAATATGGTCATCGCATGAGCCTTTCTTACGAAGATCTGGACAGCATCGTTACGCAGGGGGAAAAGCTGGGTATCTATTTTTACATGATGACAGGCGGGGAGCCGCTGATGAGGAAAAAAGATATCGTGAAACTGGCAGAGAAGCATAATAAGTGTATGTTCTATGCATTTACAAACGGAACGCTGATCGATGAGGAATTCTGTAAGGATATGCAGAGACTTGGAAATATTTCTCTGGCACTGAGCGTGGAAGGATTTGAAGAAGTCAACGATTCCAGACGCGGAAGCGGATGTTTTGAGAAAGTTATGCATGCAATGGATCTGCTCAAAGAGCATGGACTGATCTTTGGTACTTCTATCTGCTACACATCAAAGAACTACAAGACCGTTACCAGCGATGAATTCCTGGATATGCTGATTGACAAAGGTGTTCGCTATGCATGGTATTTCCATTATATGCCGGTCGGAAATGAAGCAGCAACAGATCTGCTTCTGACACCGGAGCAGAGAGAATATATGTACCACAGAATCCGTGAGATCCGAGGATTTGAAGGAGGCAAGCCAATCTTTGTATTTGACTTCCAGAATGACGGTGAGTTTGTCGGCGGATGTATCGCTGGCGGAAGATTCTACTGTCACATCAATCCAAACGGTGACGTAGAACCTTGCGTATTTATCCATTATTCCAATGCAAATATCCATGACAAACCGCTTCTGGAATGCTTAAGCCAGCCGCTGTTTCGTGCTTATCAGATGGGCCAGCCGTTTAATGAAAATGATCTGCGTCCATGTCCGATGCTGGAGAATCCGGAAGCACTGCAGAAGATCGTCCATGCAACCGATGCAAAGAGCACCGATATGCAGAGTCCGGAAACGGTAGAGAGCTTATGCGGAAAATGTGAAGCTTACGCAAAATGCTGGGCACCGGAAGCAGAAAAATTAAAAGAAGCAAATCCAAAGCAGATCACCAGAGAAAAAGGTACACTGCCGGAAGTATAAAAAAACAGAAGTTGATATATCAGAAAAAAGGATCGTCAGAAGCAGCTTCATTCAAACTTCCGTCCTCCTGTCCAGCAAGTGTACATAAAATTTCCAAAAATGAAGATAATGATTACTGTTCATAAAAGCCTGAATCAGGTTTGAGGTGACAAATATCATGTATGACAGGAGGAAATTATGGAGACAGAGATCAAAATGTTGAGTGACATTCACAAAAATGCAGACATGGGACAGGATACACTGCGTCATATTCTGGATGCGACAAAGGATGCGGAATTTTCGAAAACGGTCAGCAGGCAGATGCAGGAATATGAAAAAGCATTTCAGGTCAGCGGACAGATGCTGAAAGCACGCAATGCACCGGAAGAACAAAAAGAAGCTCCGATGATCTCCAAATGGATGGCTCACATGAATATCAACAGGAAAAGTATGCAGGATATGCAGACTTCAAAGCTTGCGGAAATGCTGATCCAGGGCAGCACCATGGGCGTTACCAGCCTGACAAGACAGATCCGTGACTATGATGGAGAGGATACAGAAGTGCTGGATTTTGCAAAAAAACAGTTGAAGCGGGAAGAGAAAAATATTGATGAATTAAAAAAATTTTTGTAAAAACGTTGCAAAAGCCTCTTTACGTGTATGCCATTATGGTATATACTATGTTCTACATGTTGTTTGATGAAAAAACAAAATTTAGATAGATACACAACATATAGTAGGAGGAGACTTGGTGATGTACGTCATAAAGAAAGATGGAACACGGGAAGAATTCAATGTAGATAAGATCATAGCGGCAGTCAACAAATCAGCAGCCCGCATTTTGTATGAGTTTTCGACAGATGAGATCGCATTTATCTGTCAGTTTGCATATGACCGGGCGGAGTCCCTTAAAAAAGACGGGATCACGATCCAGGAGATGCACAACATTGTCGAAGGTGCTCTCGAGAGAGTCAATCCGGCAGTAGCCAAAAGCTATCGTGATTACCGCAACTACAAGCTGGATTTTATCCATATGATGGATGAGGTCTACACAAAGAGCCAGTCGATCCGTTACATCGGAGACAAGAGCAATGCCAACACGGACAGTGCCCTGGTGGCGACAAAGCGAAGCCTGATCTTTAACGAGCTGAATAAAGAGCTGTACCGCAAATTTTTTATGACACGTGATGAGCTTCAGGCGTGCAAAGACGGCTATATTTATATTCATGATCAGTCTGCGAGACTGGATACCATGAACTGCTGTCTGTTTGATGTGGCAGCTGTTCTGACTGGCGGATTTGAGATGGGAAATGTCTGGTACAACGAGCCGAAGACACTGGATACCGCCTTTGATGTGATCGGTGATATTATTTTGAGTACAGCGGCACAGCAGTACGGCGGATTTACCGTGCCGGAGATGGACAAGGTGCTTGCTCCGTATGCCGAGAAGAGCTACAAGAAATATAAAGAAGAATTTATCAAATATGCAGATCCGTTATGGAACGGCGTGGAAGAACGTGCCGAAGAATATGCGATCAACAAAGTGAGACGTGATTTTGATCAGGGATGGCAGGGTATTGAGTATAAGTTAAATACCGTCGGTTCCTCCAGAGGCGATTATCCGTTTGTGACCGTAACGATCGGACTTGGAACACAGCGTTTTGAAAAAATGTGCAACATTTCGCTTCTGAACGTCCATAAGGGCGGACAGGGAAGACCGGGCAACAAGAAACCGGTGCTGTTCCCGAAAATTGTCTTTCTTTATGACGAGAAACTGCACGGTGTAGGCGGAGAATGTGAAGATGTCTTTGAGGCCGGCGTGGCATGTTCTGCAAAGACCATGTATCCGGACTGGCTTTCCATGACCGGAAAAGGCTATATTTCCAGCATGTACAAACAGTACAAAAAAGTGATCAGCCCGATGGGATGCCGTGCATTCTTAAGTCCGTGGTACGAAAGAGGCGGTATGTATCCGGCAGACGACAAAGATGTGCCAGTATTTACCGGACGCTTTAACATCGGTGCTGTCAGCCTGCATCTCCCGATGATCCTTGCCAAAGCAAGATCCGAGAGCCGTGATTTTTACGAAGTGCTGGACTATTATCTGGAAATGATCCGCAATCTGCACAAACGTACTTACGAGTATCTGGGAGCGATGAAAGCATCCACCAACCCGCTGGCTTACTGCGAAGGCGGATTCTACGGCGGACATCTGAAACCGAACGAACGCATCAAAAAGCTGTTAAAGCCGATGACGGCATCCTTTGGTATCACCGCCCTGAATGAACTGCAGGAACTCTATAACGGAAAATCTATCACCGAAGACGGTGAGTTTGCTCTGGAAGTACTGGAATATATCAACAAGAAAGTTTCTGAATTCAAAGAAGAAGACGGCTGGCTGTATGCGATCTACGGCACACCGGCAGAGAGCCTGTGCGGACTTCAGGTCGAGCAGTTCCGCAAGAAATACGGCATCGTGGAGAATGTATCCGACCGTCCATACGTCAGCAACAGCTTCCACTGCCATGTAACCGAAGATATCACACCGATCGAAAAACAGGATCTGGAAGGTCGTTTCTGGGAACTGTGCAACGGAGGCAAGATCCAGTATGTACGTTATCCGATCGATTACAACGTACAGGCGATCAAGAGCCTGATCCGCCGTGCGATGGATCTGGGCTACTACGAAGGAGTCAATCTTTCCCTGGCCTACTGCGATGACTGCGGCCACCAGGAACTGGAGATGGATGTCTGCCCGAAATGCGGTTCCAAGAACCTCACGAAGATCGACCGTATGAATGGATATCTGTCCTACAGCCGCGTGCATGGCGATACCAGACTGAACGAGGCAAAGATGGCAGAGATCGCAGAACGTAAGAGTATGTAAAATTAAGAAACAAAGGATATGAATAGACCGCCATAATCGTCTGAGCGATTTGTTTTCGGATGGTTATGGCTGTTTTTATACCTGCTTAAAATTTCTGAAAATTTAAAGAGAAATATCGTAGTAAAAAATGATAGATGATTTAGATGAGAAAAATATTGAAAATATTACCAAAATATAATAAAATTCAGATATAAATAAACGCTGTGAAAGAAGATATTATCAGAGGTTAAGGTCAAAAGATGCCATATGAATTGTTTCATAGTGTTTGTATATTAAACTATATCATATATAGTGCAGCTTTCATTTTTGTAAGCGAAGAGCTGTAATTTGCATCAGTGACGAGATTTAAGGTTGGATTTCAGGAGGTGAGCGAATGAGAAAAGATAGAATTGTAGAAATTACAGGTCTGGCGATTTTACTGATTCAGAGACTATACGGGAAAGACTATAAAAATGTGGTTATAACGTTCTATTTACTGTTTGTTATAGCGATTTTAGACCGTGAAATTACAGAAGAGAATATATTTGAGCTGGCTGTATGGACAATGGCAGAACTGGCAGTTGGAATTGGATTTGCCATAGTGGTACATCAGGAAATCATTTCAGTGATTGCAATGCTTCTGATCATGGGATTTTTTGTTTTGCCGATGCTTGTTAAATTGTTTCGATTTTGGCAAGCAGAGAAGAACAAAATATAGCATTTTTAATAAAAGCAGAATGATCATAGAAAAGTATAATATCTGGTGCGTATGGTGAGAGGAATTGCAGTGGAAGCAGTGAGAAGGTAGTTGTAGTGGAAATAATGGAAGTAGTGGTTTTTATATGCCGGACAGAAAAAAGTCAGGGTATTGTGACGGTAGCAAGTTTCCGTTGTGAGATTTGTGCCTAGTTTCCGCCGCCGAGCGGTGTCTGAGCCTCGAAGAGGCGAGTTCCAGCGAACGGCGGATCATAGACGGCACAAATCGAACAGGAAACGATGCGTGTCACAAGCCCTGACTTTTTACGTCCGGCATCTTACTCCTCTCCATTGAAGCAGTAGGTGCAGATATCACACGGCTTGATCCCGATTGACTTGATCAGGTCATCGAGTCTGTGATAACGCAGGCTGGTGAAATTCTGGATGCGGCAGATTTCATCGAGCATTGCCTGATAACGTTCGCTGTTCGGATCGGCATATTCTTCCAGATATTTTTCTGCATCTTTTCCTTCACGTTCCAGGATCACTCTTCTGGTGATCAGATCCAGTTCAGATTTGGAACGGGAGAAGTTCAGGAATTTACATCCGTAGAGCAGCGGAGGACACGCCGGTCTGACGTGGACTTCTTTGGCTCCGCTCTGATACAGGAACTCGGTTGTCTCACGAAGCTGTGTACCGCGGACGATGGAGTCGTCGATCAGAAGCAGCTTTTTGTTTTTGATCAGGGCATGTACCGGGATCAGCTTCATGCGGGCGATCAGTTCTCTCTGACGCTGGTCTGTCGGCATAAAGGAACGCGGCCAGGTCGGTGTATATTTAATGAAAGGACGGGCGAACGGAACGCCGGATTCATTGGCATATCCGATAGCATGTGCGATACCGGAGTCTGGGACACCGGCTACGATATCCGGATCTACTTTTCCTTTATCTCGTTTTGCCAGCAGTGCACCGCAGTTATAACGCATTTCTTCTACGTTTACGCCTTCGTAACTGGAAGTCGGATAACCATAGTAAACCCACAGGAAAGAACAGATTTTCATTTTCTTGCGAGGCGGAACGAGCGTTTCCACACTCTCCGGGGTGATGTATACAATCTCGCCGGGACCTAATTCTTTTACATCTGTGTAGCCAAGGTTAATGTAAGAAAAATTCTCGAAAGCCGCACAGTAAGCACCTTCACGGTGTCCGATGACAAGTGGAGTTCTTCCGTAGATATCTCTGGCAGCATAAATGCCGTCTTTTGTCATGATCAGCAGTGTCAGGGAACCGTCAATGGCTTCCTGGGCATAGCGGATACCGTTCTCAAAGCTGTCCTGCTTGCAGATCAGTGCGGCAACGAGTTCCGTGGCATTGATCTGACCGCCACTCATCTCCTGAAAATGTGAATGACCGTTTTCGTAAATCTTATTCAGAAGTTCGTCCGCATTGTTGATCTTTCCGACCGTTGTGATCGCAAAACTTCCAAGATGTGACTGGATCAGAAGCGGCTGCGGTTCGTAGTCAGAAATACAGCCAATGCCGAGATTTCCGGTCAGTTCTTCTACATCGCGTTCAAATTTTGTACGGAACGGGGAATTTTCGATGTTGTGGATCGAGCGGCAGAAACCGTCCGCCCCATGCGTAGCCATACCGCCGCGGCGTGTTCCTAAGTGAGAATGATAATCCACTCCGTAGAACAAGTCCATGATACAATCTGTTTTTGAAGCAACTCCAAATAGTCCTCCCATTATTGAATCTCCTTTGTCTGAGTCTGTCCGTTCAGAATCCCGAAATACGGGAAAATATTCCAAACAGCGTATTATATGATGTCATGATGCCGGAAGCAACAAAACGGATTCAAGAATGCCTTTGACATTCTTGCTGTGGCTTGCGGGCATCATGTAGAGTGTAACATAAAAAAATTCGGGTGTCAAAACACCCGAAAAATTTATTCCATTGTGCCTTCACGGTAAGCCTGAAGCAGCATTTTCAATCCTTTAATATCTTCCAGAATCTTTTTGCCGGTGTCGGTGTTGCGTACCATCAGCCGTTCCCGCTCCGTTTCGACCAGTTCAGATCTGGATTCGATGTCTTTATTTTCGGTCAGTGCGGCATAGACGCTCTGGAATGGCTGGTGGGATTTGATGCGGATACCGTGCGAATTGAAGATCAGCGTGTATCCGGCGATACCGGTTGTTTTGTGATAGCTTTTGCAGAATCCGCCGTCGATCACCATCAGACGGCCGTTTGCACGTACCGGGTGTTCCCCTCTGGAGGTGCGTACCGGGGTGTGTCCATTGATGATATGTGACCGATCAGAATAAAGATTAAATTCATGAAGGATCATATTGCAGATTTTTTCCTGCTCGTAGTACTGATAATAAGGGTTGGATGCCTCATGCCAGGTACTTTCGTCTTTTACATAAGTACGCTCAAACGTTTTGATATTTCTGCCGGACAACGGTGATTTTCTGCCGCACCAGAGATACCACATAAAATCCAGTTCTTTTTGTGTGGCATCTTTAGACCAGGCACGTCTGGCAATCCGCTCGGCATAATCCAGATAATCACGTCCGCGGTAACGTTTCTGGTGGAATACAACACCTTCAAGATTGCCGCTTTCGTCGAGAGGTACACAGCCGTGGAAGAGCAGATTTCCATTAAAAATACGGTACATGCTGCCTTTCTGATAGAGAAAATCCATATGCTGACGCAGACGGACACTGCCGACAAATGCCATGCGAAGCCCTTCCATTACCTGCTTTTCTTCGGCGGTCAGTTTGTAAGAAACTTCTGGGTTGGAAGGATCAAAGGAAACCGTCGGAAAAGTTTCTTCGCAGATCTCGTAGTCTGTGCCAGCGATGCAGACGGTGTGATTTTGAACGTTGACCTGGTGGAGCAGCAGTTTGTCAGTCATCTGATAATCCGGGTTTCGAAGAATCACCTGCCCTTCCAGTTTGAATAAAAGGACAGAAATGGCCTTTAATGCCGCTTCCATCGGCTCTGTATCCGGATAAAGCTTTTCAGCAAACAGCGTCAGATCACGCAGGCTGATACCGTAGCTGTTTTCCAGAATGCGGATGTTATGATATTTTAAATTGTTTCTTATGACGGTAGCGATACATGCCTCACTTCCGGCAGCGGCACCCATCCAGAGAATGTCGTGATTTCCCCATTCAATGTCCAGAGAGTGATAATTCATCAAAAGATCCATGATCCGGTCGGCACATGGCCCGCGGTCAAAAATGTCTCCGACAATGTGCAGATGATCGACGGCGAGGCGTTTGATCAGGGCGGCGAGCACTTCGATAAATGCATCGGCACTGTCAAGTTCCAGCAAAGTATCGATGATATTCTGATGATAGGCAACCTGATTGTCGTCCTCATCCTTCTGCACATGGATCAGTTCATCCAGAATATAAGCGTACTCATCCGGCATCGCTTTACGCACTTTGGAACGCGTATATTTGGAGGAGAGAAGGCGGGCAATCTCGATCAGCTCGCCGAGGATCACACGGTACCATTCTTCGTTGTTGCGGCTCTCTTTTTTCATCATCTCCAGCTTTTCGACCGGATAGTAGATCAGCGTGCAGATTTCTTCCCGGTCGATATCCGAGAGCGTTTCCTCGAAAAGCAGATCCACTTTCTCGCGGATCACACCGGAACAGTTATTCAAAATATGGCAGAAAGCTTCATATTCTCCGTGCAGGTCGCTCATAAAATGCTCCGTGCCTTTTGGAAGACCGAGAATTGCTTTCAGATTGATGATCTCCCGACATACAGCCTGCTCCGTCGGATATTTTTCTGCAAGCAGTTCCAGATATTTTTCGTCTTTCATAGTTCAAATCTCCATGATGTGGGTGTCAAAAGTCCCCAACTATGATGCCTACGGATTGTTCCGTGCGTTGCACTCCCACAATCCTCCCCAGTATTCGCATATCGTGGGATTATCATCCCACTTTTATGCTCATATCGGGGCGGGTCCCAAGGTCTTTCATCCACCTATGAGCAAGCTCACGTGGATTTAGACCTTTTGACCCTGGCATCATCTCCATATTAAAGATGATGCGGCATTATTTTTCTTTGCGTTCGTAATCTTTTAAGGAATTGATCGCCTGTCCGGACAGTGGAATCAGTGCGATCATATTGAAGATGGTCATCAGTCCGATGCCGACATCCCCGAGATCCCAGACAAAGGTATAGGCGGCAAGTCCGCCGATAAACAGCATGACAAGTGCCAGGATTTTGTAGGCGGTCTGTGACAGCCAGTTGTCCCCGAACAGGTAGGCAACGTTGGAACGTGCATAGAACAGAATGCCGATAAACGTTGAAAAGCTGAACAGAAACAGGATCACGGCGATAAAGATGACACCGAATTCTCCCAGGTGATACTGCATGGCACTCTGAAGCAGATCCATACCCTGAAGTCCGGCAATTTTATCGGACGGAGCCAGCAACATCAGCAGCGCAGAACAGGTACAGATCAGGATGGTATCGATAAAGACACCGAATGCCTGCATCAGACCTGCTTTTGCCGGATGGCTGACATCAGCGGCAGCGGCAGCACATGGAGCAGATCCGCTTCCGGCCTCATTCGAAAACAGACCGCGTTTGATCCCGTTCATCAGCACGGCACCGAATCCACCGGCAGCCACCTGACGAAGACCAAAAGCTTCTTCAAAAATCCGCTGGAACACAGAAGGGAGTGCACCGATATTTTTGAGGATGACAAACAGTGTGATCAGGAGATAACAGCCGGCCATGATTGGAACAACGACATCCAGGACGTGAACGGTGGCATTTTTGCGAAGAACAACAATCGCAGCCACAACGACGAGGAAGATCGTGGTGTACAGTGGCGGAATGTGAAATGCATTCTTCATGGCAGAACTTACGGAGTTGCTGATAACCTGACTGATGCCGCACCAGCAGATCAGGCCAGAGATCGCAAACAGAACCGCGATCAGGCTGTAACGTTTCTCTTTTGCCGGTCCGTTCTGCTTTTTCGTTTTTTTCTTTGTCATAAAATCGTGGATGTAGTAGGCCGGACCGCCGCGGTAGCCGCCGTAGAGCGGATCCTTCTGGCGGTAGATCTGAGCCAGTGTGCCCTCTGCAAAAGCAGTGGAGGAGCCAAGCAGAGCAAGAAGCCACATCCAGAATACCGCACCGGCACCGCCGGCAGAAATAGCAGCGACAACGCCGACCAGATTGCCCATGCCGACACGGGTGGCAGTGGCAACAATAAGAGCCTGAAATCCGGAAATACTGCCCGCCTGAGAATGTTCGTTTTTCTCCATGGCGATCTGGATCATATGCGGAAACTTGCGGATCAGGACAAACCTGGTGCGGATTGTAAAATAGATCCCTGCCGGAACCAGAAGAAGCACCAGAAGTGAGATGCCGATCGAACTGCCGCCCGGAAGCGGCAGCGTGATCAGATCACCCCATAAAAAATTGTAGACTGCGGTAATGATATTCATAATAAAAATCCCCCTGTAAAATCTTAGATGCCTGTAGCAGATATGAAATGATGTCGCCTTTGCAGGCGGCGAGCAACAAATTAATATCAGCAGCGGAATTCCATTGCTCCTCTGATATTCTTAAATTGTTGTCAAAATGACTAATAATGGTAGCATCTCGTGGTGAAATATAGTATACTTCACTTATATAGATTTGTAAAATGAATGATAATGATTTAAACCATCGAAAAAACCGATTAATCAGTGACAATGGAAAAAATATTGTTCCGCCTTTTGATACAAGGAGAGCCAATCATGGATATGAAAAACATTAACACCTTTATTTACACTGCCGAACTTGGCAGTTTCACAAAAGCCGCCGAGCTTTTGGGCTACTCACAGTCTACGGTCTCATTTCAGATCCGGCAGTTGGAGGAGGAGCTTGGCACCGTCCTTTTTGAGCGGATCAACCGCACAGTGACACTGACAGACCGGGGCAAGGAAATCCTGCGTTACGCCCATCGCATGAAGCAGCTTGCCGGTGAGATGCAGGAGATGGTGCAGCCAAAGCAGGAAGTGCGTGGACATCTGCGGATCGCCATGTCGGATTCGCTGTGCGAGGAGATTGCAGAAAAACTGTTTGTTCTTTTGCAGCGGAAGTACCCGGAGGTTACGATGAAAATCGTGATCGCCGGCACGGATGAGATGTTCCGACTTTTGAATCAGAATCAGGTGGATTTTGTATACACGCTGGACCGTCACATTTACCACAGTGATTATGTGATCGTCACAGAGAGCCAGGAAGCAGTGCATTTTGTGACAGGATATCAGAATAGCTTGAACGGAAAGAAGCAGATTCTGTTGCAGGAACTGATCTGCCAGCCGTTTATCCTCACGGAAAAAGAAATGAGTTACCGCAGGATGTTAAGTGAATATCTGGCGAGCTGTTCCCTGGAGATTCAGCCGGTTTTTGAGGTGGGAAATACAGAACTGATCTGCCGGATGCTGGAAAAGAACGCTTCCGCAATCTCGCTTCTGCCGGATTATGTGACAGAAAAGGCCGTACAGGAAAAAAGACTGGTGCGGCTGGATGTGAAAGATTTTCAACTTGATATATGGAAACAGCTCTTATATCACAGAGATAAATGGATTTCGCCGCAGATGCAGGCATTTATGAATGTGATAAAAGAGGTGCAGGCATGAAGAACTTGATGCCTGCTATCAGAGGGAGGCGGATATGCAAAGGCAAATTCGGAGTTCTCCTTTTTCTGACTGATTTACATTACAAAAAGATTGACAAAGAACGCTTATGCATGTATAATAATCACAAAATAGTTTTAAATAAATTCTATCTAACTTTCATTGCCGTTCGGCAGGAAAATCCAACAAAACTTCATACCTGCACAGAGCGACTTGAAAAATAAAAAAGTGACATTTTAAGAAAACTTTTTGACAAAACAATATTTGCAAATGGTTTGTTGCAAAATAAGTTTCACGATTTGGATATCTCAGGCTGTTTTGTATCAGGAAAATGTCAGCAAAGCTGATCAGAATTGCGTGTCAGATTTCACGTACATTCCACTTGAATCAATACAAAAAGAAAAGGAGCAGCCTATGGGAGAAAAAGATATTACCGAAAAAATGCTGGAAAGAAAAAGAAGTCGAATGGGCAATCTACGGAATCGAAAACCAAAGCAATGTAAAAAAATATATGCCGTTTCGCATCATAGGATATGACGGTGCGGCATATCGCAGTCAGTTGCTTCCGCAGCGATTTTAAAGTTGTGGCAAATTTCTTTGTTCAGAAAAGAAAGCATAAAGACTATATACCGGATGATCCGACGGAGATTAAGCATGTAGATGAAGTACTGAAACTACTTCAGGTCATGACTGGGGATGAACGATATCAGACAATATTTCAGAAAGAGAAAGGAGTGCACAGTATGTGTGATGTAGCAGAAAGACTCGAAAAAATGGGAATGGAAAAAGGAATGGAAATTGGGAAAAATACAGGTATTCACGAAGAGAAAATTCGTGTATATAAGAAACTTCTTGAAAAAGGATTTTCAGAACAGGAGGCACAGGAGATAACGGAGCTGCAGGAGACACGTGGGATGTAAAGCTGTTAAAAATACCATTAAATATTGATTCAGGTATTGAAATACTAAAAAACATAGTGTATCATTTAATCTAAAGAACGGATTTATTTTATAGAAGAGGAAAATTAAGAATACAAAAGGAATGGTGGAGTATGATTATCTTTTTTGGTAGCTTTGAGATTATTGTTATACTGCTTTTGATAGTTGCGTGCATTGCGTGGGGTGTGGAAACAGTTGGAAAGTTATTGCCTATCATTTTTGCAGTGGCTTTGATTAAAAATTTGGTACAGGATATTGTTTTTGCAATTTTTAAAAATCGTAAAAATGTTTTTTTGTCTTTACTTTATCTGATCATTGATTTTGTTAGAATGGCATTGTTTTTTTATACAGCGAATTTTTGCGTGACGAGATATGCTATGGGAGGAGCGGCTTATCTGGACGGTATATTTGGACTGTTAGTTTATCTGCTGGTGGGAGGATTACTGTTTATAGTAGGCGAGCTTTGCAGTGTACAGCATGGAATGAAGGAAAGTGTTAAAACCAGTGAGGTGATACTTGTCGATTTTTGTATTCTGGTTTTATTGTTTTTGATCTATTTGTTTTGGATGCATTAAATTGGGCGGAAATTAAGAACTTAATGAAATGTATAGAAAAATAAAAAAGAACGGAAGATCTGCGGCAGAAAACAACTGCCGTGGATTTTTTCTTCTTTCTGTACGAATCTGGTTTGAAATAAGGCTACCGCAATCCCACTGGCTTTAGACGGTGGGTTAAGGTAGCCAAAAATCAGAAATTATAGTATACTCATGGCATGGGAACCTGGAAATCTAAAAACA
>ERZ1106963.315-NODE-315-length-74549-cov-18.882581_pt1 | contig 74549 bp, 99 predicted proteins | sample MGYA00403681_ERZ1106963 | MGnify/ENA primary metagenome ERZ1106963 (study PRJEB35170, sample SAMEA104062407) | human gut metagenome | biome: human gut; feature: human-associated habitat; material: faeces | place: Denmark | collected 2012-05-03 ...
GCTGCATTCATCCCATGCCTAAAGGCATGGGCTTTCTGCAGCTTTAATTCGTAAAATAAATTGATTGTATGGGAATTAGAGGTCGACGGGGTGTAGTCGCACAGAAGTATAAATACACGGAGGATAGTATTCAGCGGGCTTTATATGAGAAGCATCCAATCCTGACACAGCCTGCATTTGAGATGATTGGTTTATTTTTCTATGCTTGGGAGTCTGATTACTTGGCAATTTCAAAAGCCGGATATGTGTACGAGTGTGAGATCAAGATCAGCCATTCAGATTTTCTGAATGAGTATGCCCACAAGCAGGAGAAAATGCGATTGCTGGGAGGAGAGGATATGACGGTCGCAAAATACCACAGCTACGACAAATACGGTATAGAGTGCGGCAAGGAACCGATGCAGAAGCCTAACTACTTTTGGTATGTCTGTCCGGAGGGAATCATCTCCGAGGCTGAATGCCCGAAGTTCGCAGGGCTGATGTATATCACCGATTCGGGCACATTCCGCTGCATCAAGTCCGCTCCATGCCTCCACAAGGCCAAGTACGACACGCAGGCCGATTTGCTCCGGCGGGATATGCGGGATAAGTTCTACTATGCAATGTGGAATTGGATTCGCCGCCATTGGCGCAACATCGGCAAGGCGAAAGATATTGCCCCGCAGACAGTAGCTGCATACGAGCGGGCATTAGATAAGCAAGCTGAGGAGATTGCCGATTTGGAGTATCGAGTTTCCTCTATGACACAATGGCATGACATTCAGGCTGTCTCAGACTGTCGCGCTACCGATGACGTCATAGAAGAGACCTTCTGCCGTCTTCCGTGCCTTGTGCGGGACAATTGGGACGGGAGCGTCAAACTTATCGACTGTCATAATGTTGATCAATGGATGGACATTTTGAAGCGCGATCCGAGTAAGTATCAGTGGAGGGCAATTCAGTGACATTGTGCTTGACTTAAAATTACACTTGCCATACTCCCATGCGTTTGCCGACGCCTTGATCAAAGAGTCAGATAGGCGGAATACAAAATAATGTCTTTTTCAAGACAGTGTTAAGGAGAGTGGAGATAATATAATAAAACTCTCCTTTTTATTTGGAGAATAAAATTAATTTTCCTACCTTTGTGTTGTAATCGATAGGGATTACGATTGATTGTTGAATTTAATATGGTGTTTGCGTTATGCTTAAGATTAACGGTCATAAATTCTATAATGTTCAGAAGGGTCTGAGCGTTGCGGAGTATTTGGAGCTTCCTGTTTTGTCTGTAGTCTCTCATGATGTTCTCTCATTGGATTTTAATGCTGAGGATAAGGTCATTCGTTGTCATCTCCAAGTAGTTAATACGGCTTTTGTAGTTCTTTCGGGTTATGCTGACGGGAGCTTTAGGCTTTTACATGAGGGATCTGTTCCTTATCCGACTAATTGGGATCGTTTTCCGAGTGTATCGTCTGCTATTGCTAAGGCACGGGAATATTACGGTGGTAATATGAGTGTTCGTTCTATAATGGGGCTTTCGAAGTCGTTTGATGCTTCTTTGTTGCACGAGGGTGTATGGGACGTCACCTATGCGAGTGATGGTGTTACTGATTCGGTAGCAGTTGAGGTTACACATTTAATTTAAGTTAGCAATTATGGCTTCTGTAGGTGTTAGTCAGCTTTTTGTTTCCTTCTTGGAGGATCGAGGTGTTCTAACTCAGTTTTTAGATAATTTTGAGGCCCATAGCCGTCGTCATTCCGGCATCTGGGGTTCTCGATCCTTTGATGATTATTGTTCCCGCATTTCGGCCAAAGATTTGCTTACGACTGCTTTTAAGTTCAACGGTACTCCTGAGGGTGGTTCTTTTTGGGTAGAGCTTGAGTGTGCTTGGGAAGATATTCTTCGTGGGTTGGATTAGAGTAGTTGTTTGATAGAATGGGTTATCGTCGTATTTCCTTATCGAAGCCTTACAGTGATGTTAGACGGATTAGTCCAGACTTTTATATGTCTGGGTTAGGGTCTGTCTTTGTAGGCGATGCTTTAGTTAGGAGTAAGGGAGTAGAGGATGTTTATCGCATAGTCTCAAGTCAGCTTCAGTCTTATTTGTCTCTGCGTTTGTCGTCGTCTTTTAGTGAGTCGGATATTGTTTGTTGTGCTGTTTCTCTTCCTACGTTGGCTATTTCGGTGAATCATCGTGAGCTCATGCGTGTTTGTTCTTCGTGGTTTTCTCTTGAGTTTATAGAGTGTCGTGAGTCCTTGTCTCGCAATGCTCGTTTGTTTGATTTACGGGGCCCGGAGGCGTCGATTTTAGCCTTTCTTCCGGTCTATTCTTACTTGGTTCAGGTATATGATATTTTAACTCGGCGTCATATTAAGAACATGGGTGGTAGTAGGTTTGACAAGTTTGCATGGCGTGCGACTTTTACTTCGGAGTTTATTCGTAGGCTTCAGGAGCTTGGGTTTAATATTTTGGGGTGTTAGTGCCATGAGTGTGTTGAAGATTAAGAAGTATGTGTCTCCTCCTTTGGAGTTTGTGTGTGCTAAATCTACTCAGCGTGGGTTTTATAATTACTCAAAGTATGGTAATTTATTATCTCATGTTCAGGCGTCTTTAGAGTCTTGGGCGTCGTCTGGTTTTAGGGATATTGCTGGAGGGGCTAAAGTTTTGCGTCATGTTAGCAAGTTCTTAGATGGTGGTATGTTGTGTCGGTTTGGCCTCCGCCAGTACCGTTTGTTGGATACACCGGGTGTCTTTGAGGTTTATTTGACTCGTTATAGTTTCATTGTGTTGCGCCGTGGTTGTTTATGGTATAGTGCAGCTACTATGGACTTTAAGTGGATTTACATGCTTCCGGACATTTTGTCGTCGAGTTGGTACGATGATGCCGTTATCGCAGAGTTATGTGACGGGGCTGAGATGTATGATTCAGTGACGTCTCGTCGGATGGTTTTATGTGCTTGTAGCTTGCTCTATGTTGGCGGGAGCTTCGGGAGGTTTGCACACTTTGAGTTAACTTATTCACGGGTTGACTTCTATATGTGGAAATTCAACCATTCACTTAGGGATTTGCGGGAGTACTCTTACTACTGTGATGCTAAGTCTCGCTCTTTGTGTGAGGCCGACTTATATACTTTGTGTCGTATGATCTGTGATTTTATCCAGTCTTATGACCTGAGTATTTCTTGTACTATTAAGCGTCAGCCTGATGGGAGATGGAGTATTCTTCATAGGAATAATTTGCTATTTTTGTCTGGCACCGACATCTCCTTATTTCGTATGGGTGTTGATGAGTCTGTAGAGTTGCTAATTGTCATGGATATGTCGTTTTGGTTTACGTGGATTAGTTTGTTGCCTTATATGTTTAATTTGGAGAATCATTAGTTCTATGAATGTTTGTTATCGAATACCTTGTGAGTCAGAGCTTGGTTGTCAGCTTCTTATGTGGGCCCAGTGTCGAGATGCAGCTAAAGTTTTAGAGGATTGCTTTGTGCGGAAGTACTCAATTAAGTCCTATAAGCATAAATCCACTCATGTTGTTGGTCCGGTTTTGCCTACGGAGTTTTGGAGTGACGCTGATATGTCGGGTTGGGTTAAGTGTTCTAATTTTAATCACTTTATTCCTTCGTCGTCGGAGCTTGGTAGGACTATTTGGGTGGAGTTAGAATCCCTACCTACGGTTTCTATGTCTTATGTAGGGTTGCTCTTAGGTTTGCGTGATCCTAAGTGTCAGATTCCGGGGATTATTGAGACACAAGATAGCTTGTATGTTAACGTAGAAGATGAGTGGCTTCGGACTATCCATCGTGATATGGTGAGAGTTCCTGAGTCCTCATATAAGGAGGTGTATCACGATACAATGAAGTAGATCTATGCGTGATGGGTTAATTGGTTCCTATGTGACTGTTGAGCCGGATGCTATTTCTGCGTATTCTAATTATTCTTCTTAGAAGGATGGCGATGTAGGCAGAATTGTTTTGGTATAGACACATGAGGAGCGGCCTCCTGTTTTGTGGGTCATCTGTGGAGATATGCATTTTCGTTATATTTCCTTAGATCGTGCTAAGCTATTGAGTTCTAAGGAGTTATCAAATCTTAATATTAGGTTTTAGAGTGTGGCTATGAGTAGTGTTCGTGGTTTCAGATTTGAGGTCTTACCAGATCTTCGGGGAGTTATGCATTCAGTTAGGCATGACACTCGCGTGAAGTCGTTTATTCCGGGTCGTCGTTATTTACTTCAGGCTCCTCCGTCATTCAATCCGCGTCGGTGGGTAACAGGGACTTTTGTGTGTGAGGATGGAGAGATGGCTTGCTTTCGGGACCTTTTAGGTTATCCGGATAGCATCTTGCTTCTTCAGCCTCGTGAGGATGGTCTTTATCCTTTTAGGTCGTCGGCGTTGCTTACGGATGTGCACTTTGTAGAGACGTCGTTTTAGGGGCGTTTCTTTTTTTTTATTGAGAGTGAGCTCAGTTTATACTGGGCTCACTTTTTTGTTGCTGGGGACAAGCAATTATATATCCCATAAATTCAAAGTGTTGACATGTTTCGTTCTCAGTTAATACCGTATTTGACCGCCATGTTCTCGTCCGGGAACTTGACGAGTGCAGATTACCAGAAGTTGATCTCCGGGTTAGGGAGTGAGTCTGACCGACCTCATATTGTGTGTTCGTCGTCCACGAATAACATCCCGGATGATCTTCTTTTGACGTCGGAGTATGAGATGCCTGTTGTGCGTCCTGCGGCGGGTTCTGGGTCTTGTTCGTCGTGTTGCTGTCCTCCGGCTCCCACTCCTCCGGCTCCTCCTGTTCCGGACACTCGTATGGAGAAGGTCATTAATATTCTGTGTGATTGGTTCCGGGAGGGTTGGCTTTTGGATTGTGTTGGTGTGAGTACAGTCACGGCGTCTGCTCGGGCATATTATTGGGTTGTGTCTATGGATGCGTCTGCTGGTACTTTTGACATCTTGTCTATCCAGTTTGGCAATCCGGGGTTTGATACTGAGACTATTTCGTCCGCTCAGTGTGTTCGTGTTCTTCGAGTTGTTTACAATCGTCAGCAGCAGAGTGTTGTTTCTACGGTGTCTTGGTTGCTTCTGACGGATGCTGCGGGTGGTGGTTCCGGCATAGATATTGTTCAGGGTCCGGGCAGTAGCACTACTGCCGTGATGAGTCAGGCTGCTGTGTCGAAGGAGCTTGCTGCTTTATCGTCGCCTACGGTAGTTACGGTTGAGGGTTCTACACCCACTATTGCGGTAGAGGGTTATCACATATATAATTGTGGTGTTTTAAGCTCTTTGACTTTTTCGTCCGTAGCGAATTCTCCTGTTATGTCTGTTGTTTATTTCACTACGTCATCTGAAGGAACTACCATTGACTGGGGTTCGTCGGTTCCGGTTGCTGGGTGGCAGGATTTGTCGGCGAATAAGCAGTACGCGATAGAGTTTTTGAGTGGTCGTGCGGTAATTTACTACTATAATTAGGCTTCGCTGTGTTTTATCATAGTTTATCCATACCAGTTGCCACTTGTCAGGTTCGAGAGCATTATAAGGGTGCGTCTACGTCGTCGGGGTCCTTTTATTGTGCGGATAGTAGTATCGACTTGCGTTTTCCTTTCACCAAGTGGGTTGTTTTTGTGACTGGGTCGGATATTACGACACTCCAGTATGTAGAGTGCTTTGGTAGCTATGCTGGTCGTCCTTTTGGTATATACATTAAGGATTCAAAACTTTTTCCGATAGACGATGAGTTTTCGTTTTCCTTGAAGCCACATCAGCAGTATGTTGTAGGTGTTTGTGTTTCGTCGTCTGGGGTTGTTTCCTTAAATATCAATGGAGTTTCTTATGCCTACTCTCTTATTTTGTCCGATGCTTTAATTTTGTCGGGTTTTAACTTAGGTTCGCTTTCGGGAGGGTTGTCGCCTTTTTTAGGTATTATTCAGAGATTCAGTTTATTTGACTCTGTTCTTGACGCTTCAACATTCAAGCGTTTGTGGAATAGGGGTGATCCTGTGTCTTATGTACTGCCTGCCGAGTTCAAGCTTCCGGGGTCGTCACCACGTTGTTTTAGGGAGTATATGCCTTGTAATATTGCGTGTGACCTTTGGTCTACTACTTCGCCTGCGTCGGCTGCAATATATACTTGGTATGATAGTTCGTCGTGTTTGGCTTTTCAGGGGGTTTACGATGCTCCTATGCTGAGTAGTGCTGGAGGTTGCGATTTGTCTATTCGTAATACTCCGGAGGTAGTCTTCGTCTTTGAGGCTGATGGTTACTTGCATATAGATCCGAGTATAGTGTGGCTTGCCCAGCCTGATGGGTCGAGTGGCTTTTTCGATGTTTTTAGTGATAGAAATTGGGTTATAGAATAATAGTTCCACCTTTAAATTTTTTATGTTATGGCTAAACCTACTTGGTTGACTATTGCCCCGATGGCGGGGAATAGTAATGAAACTGTAAATTGTACTGGTACGGAGCATACTGGTCGTGTTGCGCGGTCGTATGCAATGACGATTTCAGCGGTCGGTACTGATCCGTGTACTGTAACGGCCACTCAGACTCCGCTGGCGGAGTTTGTGACCTTCAGTTCTAACACGGCGACTATCGGCAAAGAGGGAGGCAATCTCACTATTACGGGTCGATCGAACTCCTCCAAACTTACGTTCTCTCTTAACGATTCTCAGTCGCTTCCTATTACGCTTCCGGAGAATTACACTGCCAATGGGGTTTCTACGAATAACGGTGCAGAGATTACGGGAGACCCGGGTGCTGTAGCAGCTTACGACTTTAGTATTGTTTTCTCCGTTCCGGAGAATACCACGATCAGTGATCGTTCTGCTACTTTGAATGTGGCTGACAATGGAGGTACGTCACCTTCTGCAAGTCAGTTCCATTCGATAGTTATTACTCAGAACGCTGGTGATGCTTATCTGTACATCAACGAGGAGGGTACCACTTCGGCATCGATTACTCTCGGTCAGAAGGGAGGCTCTGAAAATGGTGCCTCGTTTAACGTTTTGTCCAATACTGATTGGACGATCGCATAGAGCTTCTGATTCATTTTCTTCACCAAGTGGGGGGGGTACTTATGTACTCTCCCTTGCTTATTTTATGGGGAGCTATTATGCAATTATATATCCGATAAATTATTTTTGGTTCATGGCTCGTAGGCGTTCTGTTAAGACAATAAATATTCCTTCTTCTGGTTCTGGCGCGGCTGTTCCGTTGTCATTAGTTTCGTCGTCTGGTTATGCTTGGGGTGACGGCAGTTCGGATTCTTTTTATTTGGGTTCGTCAGGCACGACTGGTCCTTTGGATACCGTCAAGGTTTATTCTCCTGAGAACTTTTCTGCTTTACTTCGTGAGCGATCTGTGGATATTTACGACACTACCGACGGCGTTGATAGTCTGGTTCGGTCTCGTGTTCGTATTCGGCAGCGTGCTAATAGCTTGACAGCGACTAACACGTCTTATGTGTTTAGTGCTAAGAAGGGTGTTAGTGCCACGTTGACTTTTACTACTACGGCTACTGTTTATACGGAGGATCAGGACCCGGTCAACTGGCTTCAGTATGGGACGTCTAATGATAGCTTGTATTCAGTGTCCGAGCCTGTTGTTTCTGGGATGACTATTTCCATTACGGTTACAACGTTGTCGTCATGGGATAATACAAGTGTTGCGGGTAACTTTGCGGAGATTTGGGTTCAGCAGGGTCAGCTTCGGGCGTCGACTACGGTTTCTCAGGGTGCTGTTACTTTCAGCAATTGGGGTTGGATACGTTACGAGGCTTACTCGCTTACGAGTAGCAATGATGATCAGTTTGCGCCCTTATTGAATCAGGAGCCTATGGCGTCCTCGTCTCATGCTTCCCGGAAGTTGCGTTATGCCTACAATAGGCAGTATAATTACACTTGTCGGTTTCATAGGCCCTATGTGGAGAAGGTTTACACAGATGGGAGTATCGAGAAGGTTTATATAGGTTCAGATGTCACGCTTCCGGAAGGCATCACGGTGTCAGTAGCTGCTTCACATCCATTCTCGGATTATCCTATGGTCTTTGAGGGGAGTGGTCTTGGGTTAACTACGGAGGCTAATGATGTTGGCGGTGTAGATTACGTTTTGACTTGTGCCAGCCCTATTATCTCGGATGAGACTGTTCCAGCGGTTCCAGAGGCTTCTTTAGGTGCTTACTTTAGTCTTCGTGCTACCTATACGGCTGCTACGTCATATTATACCTTAGATGCGGGTCATATCACCAGGGACGCTAATACTTACGCTGAGCAGTCTTCCTTGTATTATCTGGATATGGATGCAGGTGGTAGTTCGAGTCCTGTCCAGAGTTCTATTTTGCTTAAGCCTTATGATGCTGTTGTGCGTTATCAGTTTATTCTTCATGACGTTTTGACATATGTTTCTGGTTATATTAAGACAGTAGATACTCCTATTTCTGTAGATGATTTTGATGTTTCTATGGGAAGCTCTCTTTCTGCGTCGAATCATTATAAGGCTGTTAAGGATACTGCTGTTAATGGCATGGTTGTTACAGGTGGCTCGACGTGTCTTTATCCGGGTACACTTAGTTATACGCGGCGTGTGATTTCAAGTGGGGGTTCTTCCCATGTAGAGTACGATAACGCCATTACGGTCACTTTCAGCAACAATGTTAATTTATCAAATAGGACTTATCATTTTAGTGTTTATCGTACTGGTCGAGGTTTTACTGAGTCGGGTAGTTTATACTTTGTAGTTCGCACGAGTGAGTGGGAGTCTGTTTATGCAAGTTACGCAAAGGCGACATTGGTATTGTCTTACGATGGTCATACTCGGACTATTGAGTCGAGTTCTATTCTTGTTACGAGTAGTGGTGGGGCTCAGATTACTATTGCGATTCCGACTGCCAGTCTTTTGGAGGCGGTTTCCGGGGATTATACTATGACTATTGAGGGTGGTTTTGATTCTTGGGCTTCGTTGGCCAATAGTTGGGTTCCACAGTTCTGGGAGTCCTCTGTTGCGGTACAGGTGTACTATCGTTTAACGGCAGTTGGCACATCGACTTATTTCCGACCGTCCGATGGTTTTTATCCGACGGATTTGGTATACGGTAGATATGGGTCTTCAACGGATTATTTGTATGTCACAAAGAATAGTTGAACAAGCTAAGGTTTTATCGAACGTCAGTTCATTGTCTATTCCGTGGAACGACGGAACGGATGATGTCGTCACGGTTGTACCGTCACGAGATATTTTGAATAAGAGTGTTGCTCTTTCGTGGACAGACAATCTGACGTCTTATACCCGCACGATGCATCTCACTTTTGACTTGACGAGTCCTCCGTCTGGTTTTACACCGTCGGTTTTAACATTCACACAGGAGGGTGTTGTTATTACAGGTACGGCGTCGAATAAGTATGTGCATGTTTATAGTGACAATCCATCCACGCAGGTTGCTAAGTTCACAGTATCATATCCTAATTTTTTAGCTCATGTTGATACGTTATCTGCTTCTATCTACGATCTCGGCACTACTTTTGTGGGTCATGAGCCTGCACTTGAGAATTCTGATTACTGGGTTTCAGTAGGAGCTATCACTTATGCTGAGTCTTCTACCGCTGGGGTGTGGGATGTTTCTGTGGCTTTAACGCTCAATAAGCCTACGACTCCTCCGGGTGTAGATCATCTTGCACGTGTGGCTTTGTGTTATGGCAAGGCGGTTGGTTTCTATGGCATATCAGCAACATTTAGTGAATAGAGGATATGGAAGACTTACATTTGTTTTTGGATCGGTGTTTTAAGGGGCCGAAGTATACCATCGGGAAATTGTATGTTGACGGTGAGTTTTTCTGTGATACGATGGAGGATGTAGATAGGGGTCTTACCGCTGACATGTCAGAGTCGGAGATTGCTTCGAAGAAGGTTTATGGCAAGACAGCTATTCCTCGTGGTACTTATTCTGTTACATTGAACGTTAAGTCACCTAAGTATTCTCAGCGTGCTCAGTATTCGTTTTGCGGCGGCTTTCTTCCTCGTTTGGTTGGGGTTCCGGGCTTTGATGGCATTCTCATTCATATTGGCAATTATCCGGAGGATACGGATGGTTGTATTCTTGTAGGTCGCAATACGGTTGTAGGTGCAGTTATGCAGAGTACCGAGACCTTCAAGAAGTTGTACTCTCTTTTGAAGTCTGCATCGGATTCTGGCCGTGGGATTCAAATTCACGTTGAGTAGCTCATTTAGAGCGCTACGTTTATGTATTTGCATTGGCGTGGAGATGTTATTCGTACTGTAGAGTCAGCTATTTGTCAGGATGGTAATCATTTGCTTAATTTTATCTCCATACCAATGCTTTTTATTGCTTCGGCATACGGTATTTTTATCGGATGCTGTTTTCCCTTGGGTTAAATCTTAATGGTCGTGATTGTTAACAACAGATTTGCTACTGCCTTTGAGTCCTTTCTGAGGGATCGAGGGGCTTTTGAGAAGTTCACATCTAACTTGGGTCGCCAGTCCTTTTATTCCTATGTTCGTGATCCAGTCAGTCGGCCTTCTTTTTACATTCTCGAGGCTTTTCAGTTTTGTATGACTCCGGAGGGTTATACTTATTGGCGTGACATGGATTGCGAGTGGCAGGAAGTTCTCCGGCGGATGCGACGGGAGAGTTAGTTATCTCGATGGTTACAGATAACTTTAATGTGGTCTGTTTTTGTTAGTTGTGGTTTAATTTCTGTTGGGGGGGGGTAGCAATTATATATCCGTTAAATAATTGTGTTGTTTATGTCTCTTGTAAATTATCGCCCCTCAGAGAGTCCTGTTGCTCAGATGAGTGTTGTTGCAGGTTTAGTTGCTTCTACAGCACAAGCACTTTCATTGTCCTTTCAGGAGAAGTCGGTATTACTTCGTATATGTCAGTCGTTTGGTAGTTCTGTTACGTATGATGTTTACCGGAGTGTAGATGGTGTTGTAGACTCGGATCCTATGGTTTCGGGGGTTTCAGATGCTTTGTATCTTGTAGGAAATTCTGATACTGTTACTACTATTTTTGTCAGCGAGTTTAATGCAAGAGTTTGGTTTGTTCTGACTTTATCTCATACCAGCAAAAAACTTTCTTTGATTTCGGCTGGTTATGCTACTGATGTTGTAAGGTATAGTGAAGGTCAGAATCTTACTGATACTCAAAAGCAACAAGCTCGTACAAATATCGGGGTAAAGTCGGCTGACGAGTTGCTTGAGGATGCTGCCTTTATTGCTCAGCTGAAGACGAAGTTAGGAATAGCATAGACGTTAATACAGGGTGGTTGTTAAAAAATTTACATAGTTATGATGTGGTGGAAGAAAGGCGACGGTGGTTTTTACGACGTCAAGATTGAAAATGGTATAGAGCTTACTGATGAGGAGTGGCAGTCGCTGTTGGACGGTCAGTCTCAAGGTAAGGAGATTGTAGAGGATGAGGGTGGTCATCCTATTCTTCGCGATCCGGTCATTAGCTTAGAGGACGCCAAGGCGGTAGCCCTTGCGGGTCTTTATGCTTATGATAGTAGCGAGGAGGTTAACACTTGTAGTGTTAATGGGGTTAATCTTTGGCTCGATAAATCTTCTCGGGCGTTGTTTCGTATGCAGGCTCAGGACTCAGCTGATGATGCTGAATTTACGCTCTATGGTTTTGATGGGTCGAGTGTTACTATCACCTGTGTTCAGCTTAAGGCCTTCCTGTCTACGCTGGAATCTTATGCTATGGCCACTTACGGTGTTACTCGTAAGCATGCGACAACCATCAATGCCTTGGATGATGTCACGGCCGTTCAGTCTTATAACTTTACTGCAGGTTATCCGGAGCCTTTGGTTATGACTTTTGAATAGTCATTTATCATCTTTTTTTTTTTCAGGGCCTGATACTTCTGTAATGCGAGTTTCAGGTCCTGCTTTTGTTTTAATGCTTGCTTTACGAAAATATTCGTAGAAAGCCCGTGGCTTTAGCCATGGGATGAATACGGACTTTATTTATTCTTTTGCTCTTCAATGTACCTCTTGATCACATCCTCAGATATGTGTCCTATCGTCTCTACGTAATACGCCCGAGTCCATAGTGTCGGCAGCTTAGACTTTAAGTGTATGAATTCGGCGCGTAACACATGCGACGTATATCCTTTGAGCTGGGCTACTATACGTGCTATTGGGTCTATCGGGTTTGCTTTGATAAATAGATGCACGTGGTCAGGCATGACTTCCATAGACTCTATGATCCATCCGAACTTAGACGCCTGCTCGTACAGCAAGGTCTTAAGTCTTTCAGCAACGTCGTCTACAAGAATGGCTCGTCTATATTTAGGACACCAGATAATATGGTATGCAACATTGTAGACTGACCCTTTATTTGTCTGCCATCGTGTTCTCATAGTTTGTTTTTTTTTTATTTGCAAAGATAAGGATTTAATTCTATATTTGTGGCACAAACATGTATAAAAATGTTAACGTATAAATACAAACTTTACCGCACAAAACGCACGAAGTGGCTTGACCGGATGCTTCGAGAGTGCGCTTTTGTTTGGAACCATGCGTTAGCATTACAGCGACGCTACTACCGCCTCTATGGTAAGTACATCTCGACCGTTGACATGCAGAAACATTACGCTAAGCGCGTCGCGCGTCATCTTCTTTATTCACATAATACGGTTGAGGTTCTTCAGCGTCTGGACGCAGCCTATCTACGTTTCTTTAAGGGTTTAGCTAAGCGTCCACCGAAGTTCCGTCGTGCGTCCGAGTTTCGGTCTTTTGCCTACAAACTGCATTATGGCTACAGGATTGATGGCAATGTTCTAACGATCAATCGTATAGGCAAGAAATATAAGTTTCATAAATCACGGGATTATGATGGTCACATAAAGACGGTTAGGGTAAAACGCGATCCCGTCGGAGATTATTGGTTATACGTCGTCACGGACGCTAATGTTGAGACAAGCAACACGACACATGATGGTGCGGTTGTAGGTATTGATTTTGGTTTGAAGACGTATCTGACGTTATCGGACGGCCGTGTTTATCAGAATCCGCAATTTTTTAAGACGTATTTGCACGATATCCGACTTGCCCATCGGCGTCTATCCCGCGCGATGCGCGGTGGTACCAATTACCACCGTCGTCGCTTGGAGTTGGACCGCTTGTACCGCCGGGTATCTAATCTTCGAGACGACTACCAGTGGGGTCTTGCACATGAGTTGTGTCGGCGATACAGTACGATCTGCTTGGAGACGTTGAGTCTTGATGGCATGCGTCGTCTTTGGGGTCGCAAGGTTTCAGACCTTAGCCATGCGTCATTTGTCAACAAACTTGAGTTCGTTGCCATGAAGTATGGCACGCGTGTTATTCATGTTGATAAGTGGTTTGCCAGCAGCAAGACGTGCAGCGGTTGTGGATACGTTAATAAGGTGTTGCATTTGTCGGATAGGTCTTGGGCGTGCCCCGCATGTGGTATGGTCCATGATAGGGATTTGAATGCGGCGTTGAATATTGTGCGTTCGGGCATGGACGCTATGATGAGTGATAGTAAGTCCGCGGTTTGCGGCAGTCATGTTTGAGTCATGAATTCCGTGTGTTCACGCATGGGAGTATGTCAAGTTTATTTACTGCATGAAACGTGATAATATATGGAAGTTTGTCTGCCAGCTTCTTGTTTTAGCCTTACTTTTTGGTAGTGGTTACTATCTTGGGGTTCGTTCAGTAAGTGTTACGGAGTCTACGGTCGTGAAGTATCTTCCGGGTGTTCCTGTGAAGATTACTTTAGACAAGCCGACTCCGGTTTTCATTGATAAGGGCAGTCCTTTGCGGGTTGATACGATTGGTGTTCCTGTTTATGTTCCGGTGGATACTGCTGCTATCCTGTCGAAGTATTTTGCTCGATATCATTATGAGTTGGACTTCAGTACAGATACGACGGGGACTTTTAAGGTTCGGTGTGTTGTTTCTGAGAATGAGATTCAGACGGCGTCGGCAGATGTTGTTCCCTTGTTTAAGGAGGTCACGTCTGTTCGTGAGGTTGTTCCTAAGCCTCGGTTGTTTACACCGTGGGTCATGGTTGGTACGAGTTTGGATTTCCGGACACAGACAGGCTTTGTGGGCTTGGATTTCCGACAGAAGTATAAGGTGGGTCTGGGCGGCGTTCGACTCGACGATAAGTACGCTTGGACAATTAATGCGGGTGTTAATTTTTAGTGGGATATGAGTTTTGGTGCAGAGAGGGAGGCTCCGGGTATTGCAGAGCCTATGGCGCAGAGTATTTGGACTAAGAGTGATAATTACACTTTTTTCATGACAGCCGAGGAGTTGGGTCTGTATCTTGACTCTGTTCGCGAGCGTTGTTCTCGTATTGAGGAGCTTGCTTCTTTACGTGGATATCACCGTGGTCGTCGAGGTAAGGCTTTATGCGCCGACGATTAATTTAACAATATTTTTTTTTAATAGTCATGTGCGAAGAGGTTTTAGAATCACGTCCTTTCAGGTGTGATATTTATCGTCGTTGGGATTTAGAGACTTCTCGAGATGTTATTATTGCCGAGATGCTTGATGTTCTTCGGTGGGAGGCGGCTAATTACAGCGAGGAAACCATGCCTATTGTGGGCTTACATGTGGGTAACTTTGTCTGTTTACCTCAAGAGGGTATTTGGGCTCGCAAGTATACGCTTAGCTCGCCGGAATCGTCTGAGTTTGTTTTTTGGCGTGTTTTCCTGAAGTGCAATAGGGGTTACTTTATTTTCGAGTTCCATCATTCGGGTTCTGAGCCTTTGAAATATATTCATACGCTTCGGCGGTGGGTTTCAGGTGGTTCTTATCGTGATATCATGAGACATCAGGAGGACGTTTACCGATCACGTTTGCGGGGCAGGACGAGTAGGGTTTTCAGGAATATAAATCTTGAGGCTACTACTGCTCCGGATGTGTGTATTCCTGCATTGGCCAATGCCTGTGCTGTGGTATGCGCAGAGGTATGCGCTGAGTATTTCAGTGTGCTCTCGATGGTTAATTTCTTTGGTCTGATGTCTACCTTTAGAGTTCCTATGGATGCTGGTTCGTCGTCTTTGGATGGGTTAGACTTTTTCATGGAGAAGGTTTGTCCTTTGTTTTATAGCACTTACTCTGAGTTGCGGCTTGGTGCTCATCCGGAGGAGGTTATGATGATGCTTCGTTTTTTGCGTTTGATGTACGAGTCTGTGTATCGTCGTTTTGATAAGGCTTTTGGGGTTCATAGTCTTGATAATCTCGAAAGTACTATGTCGAAGTTCACAGATGCTTTTATGGAGTCATTGTTGATTAATCTTCGGTCTACGTCTGTAGAGTGGGGGAACTCGTTGTCGCCTGTTATTCTTAATTTCTTGCCGTCTAATGAGTGATATTGCAAGTCGTCCGGTGGATGGGTGTTGCTTTCTGTTTAAGGAGGACTTCACCTTAGAATCTGTTCGGGCTCAGATGAAGAAGGTTGCCGATTGGCTTACTGATCATTTTGATGAGTTGGGTAGTTCTGGTAGGGACTATTTCGAGGCGGACGCAGATGGAGTTCGTGTGTTTCAGTACATAGCTACTGGGAGTATAGGTTTTTTCACTCCTGTTCCGTCCGAGGACTGTCCGGATCGAGGCTTGTGGACAGTTATGTTTACGGCTACTCATAATGTCATTTTTTCTGTTCTTTTTGGAGATGGGCGTATTGATTCTGTAGATGATTTTAAGGAGTTGCTTGAGAACTTAGTTTTGTATGGTGATACTACTCAGCATGCTAAGCTACAGACGTCCTTACTCTTCGGAGTGCAGGCTACCGACGTTATTCGATACTTATTAGATCAGTTCGATCTAAGCGTTGTTCTTCCATATGACTTTGGTTTCCAGCTTGGCATAGACGTTTCGAATGATCTCCTTCGAGGTATTTTTGATCGGGGTTCTCATTCTCACGTTGGTGTTGTGTCAGCCGAGTGGGAGATATGGGTTATGAAGACTCTTTGCCGTGCTTTGGATGGTGTTTCGTTCATTCAGACTCCGGGTTCTCCTTTAGCATATACTATTCAGTCAGAGTGGCCTTGTCATACACTTTTTGTTGGCGTTGTGGATCTCATCCGGGAGTATACTATGAAGTTCGTTAATGCCTTGCGTTGTGGTTTGCCTGCTAATGTTCGTCGTTTGATTTTCCCGGATGCCTTTCAGCTGTTCTTTAAGGATACGCTGGCTTACATTCTCGATGGTCTTATTAGTGGTCTCATGGATGGAGTTCCTGTGTGCTCTTTGCGTATCTGCCGTGTTTCTCCAGACAACCTTCTTCGAGAGTCAGTTGAAGGAGATAGTTTTGATTCTATTCTAAATGACTGGCCGTCGTCAGTTTTTTCGTCCGTTGAGTTTATTGAGGAAGATGTTTCAGGAGATATGTTTGGCTCTTTGGATGTTTGTGACTTTTTCGGCATCCCTGTTGAGGTTATGAATACTCTTGAGGAGTTATCGGTTACGGGAGACTTGTCGAAGGTGTTTAACCTGCCTCTCAGGGGTTCGAAGAAGAAGTTGTCATAATTTCAGCAATTTTCTTTGTTTTTTGGATTTTGTTTTGTAGTTTTGTGGAGCTGTCGGCAACGTTGTTGGCAGCTCTATTACTACGCAACATGAATCAGGAATCGTATCAGTTTCTCCGTGGTCATACGGAGGTTGAGTTGATGGGCTTAGGGTATACCGCGAAGAATATCTGGGTCCACTGCTTAGGTCGTCGTGGCATTGGTAGCTACGACATGTCTTTAGAGGACCTGCGTGCTTACATGTTTAAGCTCATTCAGGACGCTATCGAGATGGACATCCATCGTTTCTGGCCGACCTTTGGTGGAGACTGGTCGGATTTAGTCTACATCTTCTACCAGCAGTACTTACAGCCTAAGTGTCGTTATAACGGCAAGAAGTACTATTTTGATGGAGACTATGCTAAAGCAGCTGCCGACGGCATTCCGTATATGACATTGATCGATCGGTATGCCAATTCGACACATGTGTCTTTTGAGACTTATGTTCGTGGGTGCGTTAAGAATCGACTTCTTGATGGCATTCGTGGTGGTGTTAAGGGTTATAGTGCCGATGGTCGTAAGTTGTCGATTGACGCTATGGAAGAGGCTCATGGGGATTCTACTCTTCTTCGGATGACTTTGTATTCTGTTCAGGATGATTCTCTGGATTCCGACCTTACCGTATGGTCGGATGCTCGAGTAGCTAAGAAGTGCTTTGAGGTTGTTTCTCAGTTACGGAACACGGAGCCTGCTGAGTTTAGGAAGAGTTTGCGTACTTACATAAAAATGCGTTCAGGTTTGGAGCCGGAGGTGAAGACATTCTTTGATTATGTCTTTGAGGTTCCAGACGTCGATGAGGACGATCCGGCCTTTAGGGCGTTTGTTTCCAAGAATAAATTAGAAAGATACTTTATAGTGGTACCCGATGAAACGCCGTCCTTATAGTTCAGATGCTGAGGAGTTCATTCTTCTGCATACGTCAGGCAAGTTCGACAGGTTCGATTGTCTGAAGGCTGTTGATCTGGCTGAGGCTCAGTTGTTGACGGATACTCGTCCTTTGATTAGTAGCATTGAGTCGCTTCTGACTACGATTAGGGATATTGATCGTTCCGAATTAATTCCTCCCGAGTTAGAATCCGCTCTCGTGGCTTGGAATCAGAGATACATGTAATTAAAAGTGACCTTCGGGTCACTTTTTTTTAATTTTATTTGGTAGATTAAATTAATTAATCTATTTTTGTAGTGTAGAAATGATTTTGATATGGCACATGCAAATTTGATATCTAAGAAGGTTACCGTCAACGGGGAGAGTCGGGTTGTTTATTATACTTGGTATCCTGTTTTGGGAGCCGACGGATTTGTTTCCGAGAAGAGTTATATGCGAAAGACTCCTTATGGGACTTTCCGTCAGTCTGAACATGTTTCGCGGGCCTTCTTTGAGATTGATGGGGTATCTTATCCAGTTTTGACTACTTTTGTGGATCTTGCTGGTGGTGGTTATCGTCGGAGTTTCGAGGTCGATGGTAAGACGTTTCCGGATAGTCACAAGAAGGTGATCGAGTATTTATTGTCGCATCGTTCGTAGTTAGTGTTCAACTTTTAATATTTCAATTATGTTTAATCGGGTTAAATCAAAGAGAGGGTTCGATGCCGCAGTGTTAGCTCTCTTGCATGAGGAGTCGTCAAAGAAGCAGTCATCAGGTATTGGAGGGTTCTTTTCTTCTATTTTCAAGATTCTTTTCAATATTGTTGTAGAGTCTTGTTCGCTGGTTATTTTCGCCTTGTTGTCGTTCTTGCTTTGGGGTATTTCGTGTTATCCTATTCTTGACGCAGATACGTGCCTTACGGCAGATCAGTGTACGGTTGGAGTTATCCTGTCGGTCATTCTTTATGCTGTTTTTACGTTTGCTGTACCGATGGCCATTCCTGTTAAGTACTATTTTTCGGTTAGTTACTTAGGTCTTCGGTGGGATGTCTTGAAGGCTCGGTTGCTTTATTGCTTTGGCTTTTGGTTTGTCTATATAACGGTTATGTTTATATGGAACCTTGCTACTCCCGACAAGAAGGAGGCTGTTTCGTCTGTCTTGCCTTTCTTTGGAGAGGTGTTTGACTTCATTCGAGACTGGTTCGCAACTCATTGACGAGTTTATGTGTTGCCATACGTTGAAGTTGTTGACATTTTTCATTCACTTGTTTTGTTATAATGGGTTCAAATAAGGCTTTACATAAGACGGTTGGTGTCGGTTGCGACTACACTTCTTGGGCGTGTGACTTTTACTCTTTTGGGAAGCGGACGTCTGCTTGCTGGTTTAACAGCGAGTCTAACATTGGGTTAGACGCTCCTGTGTTGTCTCCTGTTTTGAAGCGGTGCTTTAAGAACACGGAGGATGCTTATCATGTTTTTGAGAAGGAGCTTGTGGAGAATCTTGATGATCTTCGTGCCAATGGTGGTGCCTTCTTCTCTATGGTTGCGGACCCTATGCGTGAAGAGCTTCTGGAGCTTACAGGTCGTTCTTTCTCGTTGTGTAATGCGATGGGTGTTCCGGCGACCTTTGTTACGGATCATTTTGAGTGGGCTAAGGAGTATCCGGGTTATGCTGCGATGCTTGGTATTCGTCGCGGCATTGTTTCTTTCGGCACGACTCTTCCTGCCATGCTTGGTCAGCGCGTAGGAGCGTCGCCTCGTTCGGTCCTCGTTGATGGTCTCAAATCTCTCCATACGGCTCGTTTCTTAACGTGGTTGGACCTCAACCCGATTTCAGACATTGGGGCCGCGTTAGATGTCTTTACGGAGTTAGCTCCACATCTCACTTACATTCATGTGGGTCTTTCGTCGAGTCTGGCTAAGAGTATGTCTTTGCCAGATGTTGGTTCTTTTGTGCAGTCCTTGATGATTATTGCCGAGGAGCATGATGTTCATGTTATTTCTAACACCTCTTTAGGTGGGTTTTATTATAATCCGGAATGGCATAGACGTTATCGTTTGTTTGATGATTGGATGCGTCCGGCGTTCGATAAGGATCAGATGGTTTCTGTAACGGGTGGTGATATTCAGGGTGTTGTTCAGGATGCTATGGATACGGTCCGTAAGGAGGCTGTTAAGCAGAAGAAGACTCTAAAGAAGTAATTTTTCATGGATTGGTTGGATGTAGCTACCTCTAATGAGAGGCAGTTTTACGATGAGACAGGTATTGTTCCGGTTCCGAAGGATCTTCGGGATGTGGATGAGATGTTAGTGGCTACTGATGGTTTGAATTGTGGCTATGCTGATATAGTGGCGCACTGTTCTGCTTTTGACTACAGCGGAGGCTTTTTTGTTCTCATCGAGGATGGGAATACAGGGGGTAGTCCGTGGGGTCATTATTGTCTGATTTTGGCAAGTGACTATTATGATGCGGCGGATTTTGGTGGGTTAGCTACCGTATTTGAAGGTACGGTGACTTCTGCAGACGAGCTACGAACGGTTTTGAAGTGTGTTGGGTGTCTTAGGAGGTAACAGCTATGGTTATTCGATTTGTCTCAGAGCTTTTTCTTGGCTTCTTGCTATTCGTCTGTGGTCTTTTATTGTTTGGGGCTGCTGGGGTTTTATTCTTTGGGTTGTTCCGTCAGAGCTACTTCAACTCCGTTGATTTCATGGCTTCTGTAATTTTAGTCGCCGTAGCGTTCTGTAGCACCTACAACGGGCTTTTACTCATTTGGAAAAACTTTTAGTGATGGTCAAGGCGGATTACGAGCGTTTATGGGCGTCTAAGCAGGCTTTATATCAGCCGTCATTTTTGTCGTCGTTGCTTCAGCCGTCGGGTCGTGGGGGGAAGGTTGTCATAGCGGATTATCAGCGCGCCTTGCGTTATCTTGCGGAGTTCGAGAAGGCTTTGATTCAGAAGGGTTACTCTGTATCAAAGCCTGTTTGCCTACAGGTCTTGGATTTGTCAGCTATTAAGGAGATAGTCCATCCGTGTGTGTGGTATGCTTTGCGCATTGATAGCTTCTGTTTATGTTCTCGGTTTAGTGATCTTTCGGAGGATGATAGGAATGTTATTCTGGATTCTACCACGTGGATGGCTACGGAGAAGATTAATGGTATTCGGGCGTTATTGATGTCTTATACGATGGGAGGTTCTTTGGATTGGTTTATATTTGGTCGTGGGATCAATGATGACTGTTCTATTATAGATTACACTCCTATGGTTTGGAGCAATCACAATTTTCCGTCTGATACTATCATTGCCGTTGACGTTGAGTTGACCTTGAATGGCACTTTACAGGATGCAAAGTCGGCTGGTATCGATTGCGGCACAGAGGATGGAGTTATCGATGAGTTACTTTCTATGTCTCCTGATGCCGCTCGTCGTTGTCAGGTTTGGTTTCGGGAGCATTTGGGTCGAGATATGTTGACGTTTAATGTAATTTGTCCTTTGTACTTCGGTGGACGTAATTACCTTCACCGCCCTATCCATGAGGGTTGGGATGCTTATTCGTCTTGCGTAGACCTCTTGCGTCGAGCGGGCGTTAATGCGCGTGCCATTCCTCGCGTGCTTGGTTCTCGATTCGAGAAGATTTCCTTTTTGGATTCTATTCTCAACCGGGGAGGTGAGGGTGTTGTGTTTCATAATGGGGATGCTTTTTATGACTCTAAGGGATCTCGTTCTAAGGATGTGTGGGTTAAGTTGAAGCATCGTGTTGGTACTGACATCTCGCCGCAGGTTCTTGATGATACTTTTGATGTCTTTGTTTCTGGAGGCTCTGGTCCTGCGTCTTGTATTACCCAGTTGGATCTTAGTATTGTTTGTCGAGACGAGGATGGTAGAGAGCATTCTCAGTTGTTTGCAGTTCTACCTTTGAGCGGTCATTTGTCGCAGCGTGCTACTATTTTGGACGCAGGTGTTGCTCGGCTTAATCCGGAGTTTATGGGCATGGTAGCTGAGCTTCAGGGGTGTGGCTTGGATAAGTATTATCACTTGCGCAATCCGCAGTTAATTCGTTTCCGCAATGATAAGGCGGCATCGGAGTGTATTTATGATGCTACCTATCTTCGGAGTCTGCCTCGGGAGTAGGTTTGGTTTCAGTAAGCAATTATATATCCGAATGAATTTTGGCGAGTTCGATCCATATTGTTGTAGTGTGGGCTCCTGATGTGAATCAGGAGCTTTTTTCTTACGTATAGTAAGCATCACTCATGTTGAAATGTTAGTGATGATGTTTTTTTAGCTGGGTTTTTGTCGTGAGACACGATTTCAGCAGCTGCGTTGGATTTCTTGTAGTTGATTCTTTCCCAGACGCAGTAATTTAGCATTTGAGGTGTCGGGGTTTCTTACGAGGTTTCTCCGGCACCATTTTTGTAATTATATATCCGTTAAATTGATTGGTTATGGCAGATACTGTTTCACGCGCGTCGTCTGGTAGTGAGGTTCCGGAGTCACAGGTTTCTCCTATTAATAAGCTATCAGTTTTTAATAGTCAGGGGCTTGCTGCGGATAAGATATGGTTTGTAGGCTATGCAGATGATTCCGAGGGTCCTTATGCTTTTCGCATGAGTCTTGCGCAGCTGAAGGAGCTGTTATCACAGTAGGCGTTTTTTGTTTGTTTCAAGAGAGCCGGGATATTGTGTCTCGGCTCTTCTACGTTTATTGTTTCATGGTTAAGATGGGCTTTCCCCATAAGCGTATACGTGGTATTAGCGAGGAGTCTATTATACGGTCTGTTTGCTCGCGCCTATATCATGGACATCGCTTAGAGTATGTAGACACGGAACGTGACTTTACGCCAGACGGTCGTCTTGTTGCTACTGTTGTTTGTTTTTCTGTTCCGGATTTACATTTTGCTTTTTGGGTTCGGTTCACGCCTAATGGGTGGGTAAGTTCGGGTTCGAGTTGTTCGGCTTTTTAACAACAAGTGTTTATGAAAGATAAATTATTTACGTCTGTTCTTACGGATTTCGAGAGTCGTTCATATGAGGATGCTTCGCCTGCACCTTATTCTGTTACAGATACCGAGTTTCTGCGTCTTGCAGATTGGTGCTATAGCATTAGCTCTTCACATGGCTTCTGGGAGCAGGACTGGCCGACGTCTCGTAATATGGCTATGATTGTTTGTGAGATGTCGGAGGTCGTTGAGGTCTATCGTCGTCATCCAGAGAAGGTTTCGTCGGGTAGTACGTCTTTCGAGGATCTGTTTATGCGCCGTCTCGTGTCGTCCGAGGAGCTTGCAGATGGAGTGTCTTCTGGTTCGACTGTTGATCCGGACAGGATTATTTCATTTACAGACTCTATTGTTCCTGTGTATAAATCGGCTTACGAGGAGTTCTTGAAGGGCACCCCTCAGGAGGAGCTTGCGGATGTAGCTATTTACACGTTGGATTTGATTGGCAGTAAGTCTTTGTGTGTCAATAGCAGCACGTGTTATCTTCGGGAGCTTTCGGGCGGCGATGCTTTACTGTCCAATACAGGCTCCTTGGAGGTTGCTCGAGTTTCGCCTTATTTGTGCGACGTTACTTATAAGGCAGCTTTTGTCTCGTCTCATCCTACGGATTGTGCTTGTGAGTTTTATCGCATCTTGTTTGGGATGGGTATTCCGGCGTCGAATCGTTTAGGCTTGGCGTTGCGCTTTTTGGATCGTTGGATGGCGGCCAATTCGTGGGATTTCTTGTGGCACGTGAAGGCTAAGATGCTTTACAATGAGTGTCGCAGTTTCCGTAATGGCGGCAAGCAGTTTTAATTTGTGCGTTCTTTAGTCATGAGGCTCTGGAGTGGTTTTCACTCTGGGGTCTTTTCTTTTAGGGTGTCTTTTGGGTTATGCAATTATATATCCCACAAATCATTCCGGAGGTCTATTCATGGGTTGTGATGTGTTCCATAGTTCTTTAGGGCGTTTTTATCGTCAGGAGGATATTTATTTATCTTTCACGCTTCATAAGTGCTCTGATGTTGTTTACGTTCGGGATTACGATATTGAGGTTTGTGTTTACACGTCGCAGTTGAGTACTCGCTTATGGGTTGTGGATTATAGTCGCGGTTTTGTTCCGGAGTCGGATCGCAAGAAGGGTGATTCGGGTGCTTATATTGTTCGGGGTCGTGAGTCTTGGAGTTTGGTTATGACTCCTGATTTCTTGCGTTATTTGGCTCCGGGTGTTTTAACATGCGGCATTCATTATGTTGGGTCGTCTTTCGATACTGCGTCTGTTGTTCATACGGATGAGTTGTTAGACATTAGGGTGTAGGCTATGGCAGATGTTGTTGTAAATAAGTTTCAGTATGCGTCGGGTCTTGTGAATCCTTATGCGTCGTGCACTACCATTCCTACGTGTGATTACTATACCACTTGTAGTGTATTGCTAAACAAGCCGTCTGATGCTCCTGTTCCGGATGATTCTGTTTCTTTGAGCAGCTCGTCTGTTTCGGTGAGTGTTATGGGTCGTCGGGCTTGTGTTGAGGTAGAGTGTTATCCGTCAGTCGATGTTTCTTTCAGTCAGTCAGTGACGGATGAGGGCATTAACAGTTATGATGCTCATGAGTGGCGTTGGTACTTTGACACTTCTCATCCGGATTCTTTTATCTGTTTTCAGTTGAAGAAGAATGCTGAATCAAGCACGGATGTCTTGAGTCACTATTGTTTTGTTGTTGATGTATGTCCTGCGAGTACTTATATTCCGGGAGGTGCAGTGACTTGTACTTTTGACACGGGGATTACATCATCAGTTTTGGAGGTAACGGTAGATGCCACATGGGCTTAGTTTGCTATGGCGTATTTGGTTTCAGGTGAGTTTTCAGATGGGGGTTCTTGGACGGCGTCTGCGCCGTCCAATTCGGGCAGTCAGTTAGTTACGGTTGTTGCCGATGAGAATATTTCCACGTCAGATAGGACTACATCTTTGTTGGTTAAGAATGCTTCTGGTGGCATTTGTACTGTTAGTGTGACTCAGGAGAAAGCAGTTTACACTTATGACTTTACTTTGAATGCTTCTGCGTCTATGCTTGGAGCCGGAGGAGGCACGTCGAAGGTCATCGGAGTCCTTGTAACCTACAGGAATGGTGTTCAGGTCAGTAGCGAGACGGTAGTTCCCACTTTGTCTGGTTCTGCCGATGGTTTTTCTATTTCAGGAGATGTGGTAACGGCCGAGAATAGAGGCACCGTTTCTGGTACAGTTCGTCAGATTACGGTCACGGGGGTCTACTCTAATACGTTTGATGGTCAGGTTGTGTCATCGACTGTTGTTATTTCTCAAGCTGCCAATGGTGTCACTTCTTTAGCGATTAGAGAGATTGGAGACAAAGACTTAAAGCTCAATATTTCCGCAGCAGGAATGTACGATTACTGGTGTCAGTTGTATGCGACTTATACCAGCGGCACTCGTTCTGTAGTTCCCATGTCTGACATAGAATGGTCGTCATCCAATTCTGCTATACTGTCCATACGGACTTTGGGTTCTACTTATGTTGCTATTGATGTTTTAACGCGTGGCACAGAAGTGGGTGCTGTTCGAACGGCTGATTTAATTGCCAAGTATTTGGGATTGGAGACTTCTGTGACGTTTACGCAGGCGAAGAATGAAGCTACGACGATTACTTATGGCGTGCCTGTTGTTTCTTTGTCGGTTTCGGACATTCCGGCTTCGGGAGGAACCGTATCTTCAGGTATTGTAACTTATTCTCAGTCTCGAGTTCAGAGTTATTCTTCTGGAGCTACTCAGGAACTTTCGCCTTTGACTTCAGGTGGTACGGTTACTTATTCTGATCCAGTATCAGCCCCTTCTTTAGGCACTACAGCGAAGGCCAAGACAGAGATTGGTGCCTTGACGGCCACCGTTACGATGAATGGTCAGAGTGGTGCTGCCACAGCTACGGTTTATCAGGCGTCTAACTCGATAACTCATTATTCTTACACCAATTTGGCTGTAAGTCTTACGGTTGCAGATATTCCTGCTTCTGGTGGTACTGTATCTTCGGGTAATCCGTCTTGTACTCAGGAGAAGCGTACTTATTATACATCGGGTGATTACACTTCAGAGACGGTTCCACAGTATGCCGACGTCACTTATGCTTACTCCGATCCAGTCACAGCTTCGACTCTTGGGTTTACAGAAAAGGTTCGAACGAAGGTTGGGGAGCTTACTGTTACGGCCACCTACAGCGGTCGCACTGCTACAGATACTGTAGATGTTTATCAGGCAGCGAATGAGATAGAGTCAGTTAAGATATACTCAAGTGCAGGAGGTGCTGCCTTTGATGGTAGTTTTCCGGCGTCTGGGGGGCGTCATTTTGCAACTTGCCGGGCCACTTATTCTTCATCTTATGTAGGAGAGTTGCAAGATGCGTCCCGAGTAGCTTGGTCTATTTCTGGCACAGGTTTTTCTTGGGAGCCGTCAGCCTCTTATCCGTGGGCGGGTGTTGTGATAGCATCCGATCGTGGCATTGTTGTAGGTTCAGCTTTGTCCGGAGTTTTGACTTTGACGGTAGGTGCTCTTACAGATTCTGCTGATTTAACTCAGGCCGAGAACAAGATTGAGAGTTATACTTATGGTGCTTGGGGTATATCTATTTCGGCTGATCCTACGACTATTGGTTACGGGGGTGGGTCTTCTACGATTTCAGCTTCGTGTAGTAGGAGTAAGACACCAGTATATTCGTCCGGTTCGTCAGGTATTGTAGAGACGGAGTCTGTTACTCCCTCTTTGTCTGGTTCTGCTTCAGGTTTTACTTTGTCGGGCACTACAGTTACTGCTGCGGAGAATCAGTCTTTGGATAAGCGGAGTATAACTGTCACGGCGTCTTATAGTGGAGCTACGTCTCAGAGTGTTGTTATTACACAGGATGGTATTCCTGTATATGTATATGTCGGAGCCGATCAGGCGTCTGCTGTATCAAAAAAATACACAATCACTATGCCTATGGGTGGCTCTAAGGAGGCTATTTACTTTAAGGTTTCGGGTGGGTCTCAGTTGGTAACGTCCGACTCTAATGATTTTCTTGTAGGCGCAGCTGAGGGTATAGAGGATGCTTATATTGCTTCGAACGACTTGTTCACATTAGAAAAACAGAGTTAATGTTATGGCTATTACGTCGTCTTCCTTTCCGTGGGGTTCGGATGCCTCCGATAAGGTTACTATAGAGTGGGATCCTGCTGTTAAGAGTCAGCCGATTAAGGTTTATACTACAGCTAATAACACGGGATCGTCTCGTGTTATGAATATTGTTGTCACTCCGAATCATCCGGGGGAGAATGCTGTGATAGAGATTGCTCAGCCGGGTACTGATCCTATTGTTAGCACCACTTATGGTCCCCTTAAGATTAAGGGTGCTTCTTTAGTTTGCAATGGTAATATTGTGGATTCTGCCTCTTCTTTTACCTTTCCTGCTGGTGTTTGTAATCTTGATTTGACTCTTAATGCTTTCAAGGATCGAACTGATACTTATGCTTCCGGAGCTGTGGTTACTACGGAGGTTGCGGCTATCGGCGACACATTTTATGTTGGAGGCATCTTATGGGAGAATGATCCGAGTGAGTATTATCGGATGCTATCTTATTCGGGTTCTGCGTCAGATGCCGTGTGGACGGCAAATGGTAATAATACCACGAAGTCTTGTTTATTTAGTTCCGTAGGAACTACTATTACTCCGGATTATTCCAACTTGACTTTTACTATTGGTATTTCTACCACTTCTTTAGATCTTGCTACCGAGAATGCCATTTCTGGGTCTGGTATTGATATTATAACAGGGTTACAGCAGGAGGCTAATTCGATTGTGGGTATCTCTGCTATAAGTCGCGTTTCTTGGAATGAGCCACGATTAACGTCTGCGGCTGCGTCTTCTCAGTATGGGTATGCTCATTATACGGGCGTTTACACTTTCACGTCGGGTTCTTTTGATACTTCAAGTAGGTTTATTCCTGTTACTTTTACGTCTGGCACTTCATGGCTTGTTATTGATAGCCAGAATCCATCTTATAGTGCAACTCAAAGTCAGGTTCTTGTAAGGTCAGGGTCTGCTAATACTACTGGTCAAGATCGGACGGGTTACTTGGATGTGTATCCGTATAATTTCCCTGAGTTTGGTATGATAGATAGAGTTAATGTAATTCAGGCGGGAGGAGTAACTAAAACTACTGTGACTATTAGGGGGATTTTGCAGAGTTCTACTACAGGAGGTCTTCCTACGTTACGGTTAACTGCGTCACCAAAGGCTCCGGCTTCTACTCTTGAGGTGTCTGTGTCTGTTATCAGTACTTCAGGTAGTCGCACTGAGACCTATTCTATGCCTGCTGGTTCAAGGGTAGAGCTGTACACATTATCTGCTGGGGATACTCGAGTGTCAATAGTTGGTGTATCTCCCACGGAGGACAGTAGCTGTACTTATACTTTTTGATGCCATTTGTGTTTGACTGTTTAAGTGCCTCTTGTGAGGCACTTTTTTTGTGTTTCGTTTTGCGGTTTAGATTAATTTTACTATCTTTGTGATACATTAATTACTATAACTATGGTTCGTTACTTAATTTTAGACTTAGACGGTACGGTAGCCGACCTGAGTCATAGGCTTCACTTTATTCAGGGTGATAAGAAGGATTACGATTCTTTCTATGCTGCTGTGGGCGATGATGCACCTATTGATTCTGTGATTCATGTTGTGCGATCTCTTGTAGATTTAGGACGCGACACATCTCTTGGGGGTTATCATTGCATTGTTTGTACGGGTCGTCCTCAGCGGTCTATTCCTGCCACTCGGGAGTGGCTTCGGGAGCAGGGTCTTCCTTGTGAGTGTGACATTTTCTGTCGTGGGGATAAAGACTTTCGTCCTGATCATGTTTTGAAGCGTGAGTTTGCCGAGGAGCTTCTTCGTCGAGGAGTGCCTTTATCTCATACCGTTGTTTTCGAGGATAGGAAGGCTTGCGTTGACATGTGGCGTGAGTATGGCTGTACGGTATTCCAGCCCGCGGATGGTAACTATTGATACGACCGATTATGCTTTCCTTTTCAGATTTACAGGTAGGTAAGGATTACTTAGTTTCAAACTTCATTAACAATATTAGTGGGGCTATTGTTCGTTTAGTAGCTAAGGGTTATGATCATTCTTTTAGGCCTCTTTTACTTTTTTCCGCAGATGTTGTAGATTTAAGCGGCCGGTTGGTGGCGGTGACTGACTTACCTATTACCTGTCTATGCAATACTTTTGTTAATTGTGAGATTATAGATATTGATTTCTCAGTTGCAATTAACACCAAAGTTTTTATTGCTGATTCCACTTGGCTTTGTAGGCTTTGTAGGCTTTGTAGACGTTAGATAGTGTTACATTTACATTTAGGATCATGAAAAATGAGTCTATTTTAGAAATTTTCCGGAAGGTTTATGCTGACTACATTTCTGATTGGCGCAGATTGCTTCTGAGCTTTCCGGTAGGCACGAGTTTTCTGGTTTCGAGTACGCTTGTCGTTGGGGTCCGCGATGAGGGTCTTAACGGGTGTCCGGACATCTTCGTAGAGGACTGTAGCGCCGTCGTTGGTGGTCGCTGTAGTGTGATTAGGTCTTTCGATGCTCTTTCTGTTGAGGAGCAGTTATCTATCGTTTCGGCTTTTGACGGTTCCACTCCGGTCTACCATGCGAACATTTAATACAACTTTTTCTTGCACATTTAATTTAATTTTTCTACCTTTGTACCGTAGCTAAATGGCTACGGTATATTGTTGAATTTAATTTTTATTTTATCATGTCAGATTCGGGAGCTTATGTAGCTTATTATGTTCGGGAGTGCACGTCGGCCATGTCGTCTAATGGCAAGCCTTATAACATTCTTCAGCTTGTGGACTCGGAGTTGGTCCAGAAGCAGTGTTATTTGTGGGATTGTACAGATCGGATGACTGATCATGTTATCATTCTTTTCGATGGTATTCCGGAGCCTAACGCTAAGGGCTTTATAGGGTTCGACGAGTCACGTATTGCTGGTGACTTGGGTTGTTTTCAGAAGGACGCGAAGCTCCAGTCGCAGTATCCTGCGTGGGCTTGCTTTGTGAATCCTATTCCGTCTTACGATAAGTTCTCGGGAGTTCTGCGTGCGTTGCTTTCGGCGTGGATTCCGCAGGCCGATGAGTCTGGGACTGTCCGTGCTCCGGAGACCGTTCGCGAGAAGATGGTTGCTCTGCTGTTCGAGAAGCTTCCTGATCTGTATGCGTCCTACTCTACGATGCCTGCTGCTAAGCGTTTTCATGACAATTGGGCAGGCGGGTTAGCTAACCACACCTATCAGATTCTGACGTTTGTTCACGGGCTTCGGAAGTGGTTTCCGTGGAATGTGGATCTGTTCGTTCTGACGTTTGCGGCTTTGTATCATGACTATGGCAAGCTATTTGAGTACAACTCGGATACCTTCGAGTACGATGAGGATCTGATGCTGCGTCCTCACTCGGTTCAGAGTGCTGAGGTGTTTGTACAGGAATACGGTTCTATGCTTTCGAAGGGTCTTTTGGATCGAATTGTGCATTGTATCTACAGTCATCATGGTCGGAAGGAGTGGGGTGCTCCGTGTGATCCGGCCACGATTGAGGCTATCATTTTGTCGCAGCTTGATCAGCTTGCCGCTTGGGGTCAGAGTGTTTTCTCTGTTCCGAATTTGGAGTTCTGTCAGGCGTTGAGTCGGCGTGTTGTTAATACGCCTTGTCCGGAAGAATGACCTTGTTGGTCATTCTTCTTGGGTTTTCAGAGTTTTTTATCAGATGATTATATATAATTTTGCACTACTGTTTTGCATAGATGTAAATAAACAACTATATTTGTAGTGTCGGTTCCGGCGGACGTGTTCCGCGAAGGAGACATTGTGATCCGAATAATAGTTCTATAGATAAAACATCATAGAATTATCAACTATGACTTGAAGCGTTTTTTGAGTCGGTCTCGTCGTAGGTTTTTCAAGAAGTGGCAAGCCGAGGAGTTGCTTGATTAGTGGAGTTTAAGTCAGCGTAAGTCTTACACTACGATTTCTGAGGTACATGATATGATAAGTTGGTGGTAGTTATGCATAAGGTTTTATTCATAGTCTCATCTGAGTATGAGCGTGTTTTGCTTCGGGATTTGTTCTTGGCGGATTCTCGTCTTTCGGGCATTTACTGGCGAGTAGAGTCTGTTGGGTGGTTAGCTCTTGATGCTTGTGCTTACACGTCGTCCGAGCTTGCCAGATGTTACGATATTGTTGTTCGTGTTGGTTATGCTCCAATGTCGTTGCCTGATGATAGCGTTTTGGGTAAGATTGTTATGGGGTCTGTTCTTCATTCTATTGACACTTGCTCTTATTCTCTTTCGATGCCTGCAGATTTTGGCGTAGATTATGTTCCTGTTGTGGGCAGTTTCAGCCTGACTAAGGATGTTTCGGAGGCTGTTAAGTTGTGGCCTCGAACGTCGGCGGTTGTTTATGATAGTGTCTTACAGGGCATTTATGGAGCTACTCGCTGTCTGTCTGAAGGTACGTTTATTTCGGCAGTATACATGGGTGTTGTTGATCCTCTTCATCAGGAGTTTGACTTGACGAGCTTTCAGCAGATGAGCTTGCTTGTTTCCAACTTAGATGGTCTCGCCGATGTTGCAGTTCGTTTGGTGTTGTCTATTGTTGATTAGTGCATGGTAGAGTTTTTGCCGGATGGGTTATCGTGGTGGGAGTTGCTTCTTACGGTTTTATCCTTGTGCTTGGTGGGGTGTATAGGTGTGTTCTCCTTGCTGGTCGTAGGCTGCATGATTTGGTATTCCTGTAAGGAAGCCTTACTTCGCTTTTTAGATTCAGATGATTCTGATAGTTCTCAGTCATGAAGCTTCTTGTTCGCGATAGAAGTAGGTTTATTAATTTCGTGAGCACCATTCAGGGTTTGCGGGATTTTGTGGATGCTTACGTTCCGGGCTCGTCTATTGTTTTGGGCGACATTAGTACTTTTTCGGGTCAGATGCTTTCCATGTTGCTTAAGTTCATAGAGGAGAATCCCATGGTGGATTGTTATTCGTCTTTGGACATTGTAGATCCTGTGTTGCTAAGTCGTTTTACGGAGGTTGTTAAGACACCGCTATCTTTGACGTCCGTTCATTCCGAGAAGGACTTCATGGGTAGTGACAGGTCTTTTTCGAGTGCTGTTCAGCATTTAGAGTTTTCTGATACACTTCGTTTGTTGGCGGTTGGTGGGTCCAAGACGGAGATTTCCTTGTTGTCATTAGCATCTAAAGTAGATTAAATATGGGCAAGTGGCGTGATTTTTTCAGTCGGAATGATGATCCCTATAGGGATGAGTATTATTCTCCGTATGTTCGTCGGCGCGACGGTGCTGAGGTCGAGAGCGGTTGGTTGAGCATCGCTGCTTTTATCGTAGCTCTTGGGTTTCTGGCATTCTTGCTGTGGGTTGTCTACACGTCGTTTTGAGTTATGGGTAATGTCCGGGTCATTTCTTTAGGGCAGTCGGATTACTTTCGTATTCTGCCTTTTTTATTTCCGGGTTACAGTGTTGTAGGTCCTAATGCTGTTATTTCGTCGTCTTTCATTCAGTATCGTGACATCAAGTCACGTTCGGAGCGGGAGTCTTTAGATTTTGATTACTCTGATTGTATTTTCATTTCGCGTCAGATTTTCGACGAGGTATGGTCTGAGGATGTTATTCGACGTGAGGTTTTATCCTTTGCACAGCGTGTCTTTGGTTCCCGGAAGCGTTCGTTGAAGACGCTGGCTTCTGATGGATCTGCTTTTATAGATGAGTGTTTGGACTTCATGTTCACGGGTCGTTGTTACGAGGATGAGGCGTCTCGTTTTACGGAGTTATTCGACCTGTATGGGAGTGTTAGGTTCTTGCCTCGTTTTATTCAGGAGTGTGGGGTTACGTCCGTTGGTCATGTTAGTGCGAGTATGGACACTTTTATTATACGTGTATTGAGTGCCGTCGACTCGGTTTATTATCGTCGTGCTAAGGTTAGGTTGGAGAGCAGTTTGCGTCCGAGTATTGTAGGTGCAGTTGAGGCGTCGCGTTCTGTCTCTCCTTTTTTCCGGAAGCACTTTAGGGACTTGAGTCAGTTATGGTTTTATATGCATTTGTTGAAACGAAACTACTTTGGAGATGTCAGAGGTTAATACATTGAAGTCTGTAGAAGCATGTGCTTCTCTTCCTGTTGGGGAGTCTTTTAAGTTGGACTACGAGTTGTTGTCTCATCATGGTTGCTTGAATGTACTTGGCAGGACTTTTACACTTCATTCGGATGATGGTTGTAAAGTACGTTCGGATGGATCGTGTCCATGCGCTTTTGCCTATGATAAGTTTGCCTGTTCGATGTTTCCGTGTCAGCCTACTCGGCGGTCGGATGGTCGAGGCGTTGTGGTCGTAGAATTGACAGGTTCCGATGGAGAGTAGTGGGTCAGCTAAGGTTTCAGTTGTTGATGCTCTTAGGAGTTGCCAGCAGAAGTTCGAGGCTCAGGAGCGTATGTTGAGTGGGCTTTTTTCTCAGCTTGACAGTGAGTTGGATAAGTTAGGCAATATGGGCTTATCTTTGTCGGCTAAGAATGATATAGTCATGAGTACAGAGTACTTGCTCGTTAGGTTGCGCAGCAAGCTTATTTCAGAGCTTTCGTCTATTCAGATGGTTTTGTCTGGAGGTCCTGTTGTAGCCATTCAGAAGGCTTTCAAGGAGCGGCTTAACGCAGTTCTTGTGTACTTAGCCCGTTTGAATGAGTTGCGAGCGGATTTCGAGTTAATCCAGCGGACGCGCTACACTAACAATTGGCGGCAGTAGTTACGTTGATGTTGATAGTCAATCTTTAATTTTTAATTATTATATGGCACAGAGATTAGGGTTCGGTGAGAGTATTCCGACTCTTGGCATCAAGCGATGCGACATTGGTCCGGGTTATACGGGCTATTTCATTCCTCTTGTTCGGGACGTTCTGGCTAAGCAGATTGCTTACGTTTCAGGTTTCGGGTCTGTAGAGGTAGATCAGGCGTCGATGATTGAGTTTAAGCTCAATCCGACGAATTACTATTTCCTTTTGGTGGCTCGTTTGGATACGGACATTCAGTCTGTTCAGGCTACGCTTCGTTCGGAGTCCATCACGGTTGAGTATCTCCGTTTGACTCAGAATCAGTATCAGGATTACCTGCGTGCGTGGGAGGTCAATCCGCAGGCTCAGGCTGTTTCATTCACGAAGGAGACTCGGAAGAGTAAGGACGGTAAGGATGTTTCGTCGTTGAAGTACACGCTTGCAGGTTTTAACATCACTCCGGGTATTGCTCAGCGTCTGGAGCAGCTTCGTGCTCAGCCGGAGGTTATCGACCGTCTGTTTCAGGAGGTTGACGCCACTACGAGTCAGTCGGTAGAGAACTATCGTAAATGGTTGTCGTCTCAGGCGGGTGGTGTTGTTCCGCAGGGTGTTCCTGCGTCGGCTCCTGCTCAGCAGCTTCCTCCGATGCCGTCTCAGGCACCTACGGCGATGCCCTATCATGGAGGTTCACTTCCTCAGGGTACTCCTGTTCAGTCTTATCCGTCGTCGGGTTACGGTCAGGCTGCGGGTGTTCCGTCCCAGTCGGGCCAGCCGATTTATACTGGTCAGCCTATTCCTCCGGTTGGAGGGGCTCCGACGCCGTCTTACGGAGGTCCTGCGCCTGCTGGAGCACCTATGGGAGGGTCGCAGCCTTTTGGTCAGATGCCGGGTCCTATAGGCTTCGAGGAGGCTACTCCTATTGACGACTCCTTTGGTGACATGCCTATTGACGGTGGCTTCTGATTTGAGTTGGAGCTTACATGCTTATAGATAGTTTAGCTAAGTTTTCGCCGTCGGTGGGACGGTTTGACGGGCGTGGAGACGGATGTTGTGAAGTCGATGAAACGCCAATATGTGCAGTACCAGACTGCATATAACCACCTTTGAGTTAGCATATTTGTTGTGTAGTGCCGGAGTGCCAGCGATGGTGCTCCGGTTTTTAATGTGGGTAATTATATATCCCGAAAATAAACAAAGCCTTCCAACTTTGATTGTTTATTTACGTTGATGGGTATACTTATGCTTGCATAAGTTTTTTCCCGGCATTGATCTGAGTTGGAAGGCAGGTTAATGTCGGGATTTATGTTTACAGGTTTTAGTGGAGTTGTTTATATGTATACTGCTCCTAATGGGAAGGTATATATTGGTTTGACTTCTTGTGAGTCCCATCGTAAGAAGCAGTGGAATAATCCGGCAGTTGTTTATGCAGGCATTCGTATTAATCGTGCCCGTAAGAAGTATCATCCGTCTTTATGGACTTATAGGGTATTAGCTGTGGTTCGCTCTTTTTCTTTTTCATATTTAATAGATGCCTTATGTGCTTTAGAGGTTTTTTACATTGCCTTTTTTGATTCAACTAATCCTAAAAATGGATATAATATGAGTGCAGGAGGCCATGATTCTGGTTATAATAATAAGGCTGTGTGTTGCTTCAAGAATGGTGTTTGTTTATACACATTTTCTTCTATTGTGTCTGCAGGTTCTTTTTTAGGACATTCTGAGCGTCAAATTGGTTTATGTTGTCATGGAATGCAGTTATCTGCTGGTGGGTATGAGTGGTGTTTTAAGGCCGATAATGAGCGTGTATTGTTTCTTTCTCAAGGAGGTAATTCTAAAGTATATAGGAAGTTGTTACAGTTTGATTTCTCCATGAACTTAGTTCGTGTTTGGAATTCTCTATCGGATGCTGCTCGGTATTTTAAGTGTTCGCCAGCTAATTTTCATTTTGTTTGTACTGGACGTAGTATGCATGCGTTAGGATATACATGGTGTTGGTCGGACGATGAGCATCGATTGAGTGATTTAACGCATTTTTTCAGTCAGCCTAATAGGGAGGTTGTTGTTCAGTATTCGTTAGATTTAGAAGAGTTGCGTGTGTGGGCTAATGCGGCTGAGCCTGCACGTTTATTACATTTGGATGGCTCGAGTCTTTCTAAATGTTTATTAGGAAAGAGTAAGAGTTGTGGAGGTTTTATATGGAAACGAGAACTTAGAAGATATGATAGTGTTAGCTGCAGATAGTTCCTATAGTCGGACGGGTGTGTGTTTATTAGATTCAGAGGATGGTGTTATGGGGGTTACATCGATTTCGGTTCCTAAGGTTCATAAGGAGGGTACAATTTTTCAGTTTTCCAATTCTTTTCCGGCTGCTGTGTGGCATGCACGAGCAATTAAAGAGTGGGTTGATGAGTATGCTATACGTTTGGATGCAGTATTCGTCGAATATCCTGCCATGTCAAGTGCGACAGGAGGGTACTTGGTTCCATTGCAGTGCATGATGTACACGGAGTTTGAGTCGGTATTGTCAGCTTCGTCCTACGACGCGCCGGAAGAGGCCCGCAGCGTTCCATTTTATCTCATCCCGCCTACGGCCATCAATTCCATCGTGAGGCCAAAGAAAGCCAAGAAAAGGCCCAAGAAAGGCGAGATACCAGAGGAGCCTCCTCATAAGATTTCCAAGGAGGAGGGTAAGCGGATGATTGTTGACTGGGTGGGTGCTCAGTATGGATTGCATTTGAATCATGATGAGGCGTCTGCAGTCATCTTGGCCTATATAGGTTATATGATTCTTCGCGGTGAGTATAAGAATACTTACCAGTTGTGTAATCGTTGGTATTTGGAGTAGTGATGCGTGGGTTTGTTCCTCGTGGTTTAGGATGGTGGTTTTATGTGTTTGTAGGCAGGCTTCTGGAGCGGGTTGGTTATATATCCGAGTGCTTACAACGAGCGTCTAACTTTTTATCATCATGTATGTTATGGTCAAGGAAGTGAATAGCGAGGCTACAGGAGCTCCTGTAGATACAGATAGTGTGCTTTCCTCACCTTCAGAAGAAGGTGTTGTTACTCCGTCGGTATGTATCGAGGATGACGATTGGTTGTTCTTCTCAGATTTATAAAAGCAATCAGATTCTCCTAAATTTCCACTTTTTCCCAATGGGTGGAGCTTAAATTTAGGGGCTAATTTTGGTCAAAAGGTTTGAAGATTCTAAATTAAAAGCGTGTAGACTGCACGCTCCTCGTTTCGGGGTTCATTTCAATAATTATTTAACAACTTAAGTTTATGGCAAAAAAGGAGAAGGAAGGTTTGTCCTTGTCGGATGTTTTGGCGAAGTATGGGGTTGATAACCCTGATACCTTTATTGATTCAGGGATTGATGCCTTGAATGAGATTTGGGGTGGTGGAGTACCAGTAGGTTATTCTCTGGGCTTATGGGGGGTCGCGGGCTGTGGCAAGTCTTCCATATCGGCCCAGATCGCTCGTAGCTTCTGTCGTCAGGGTTATAAGGTTGCTATTATTGATACGGAGCGTGCTTGGAATGACTCTCAGATTACCGCTTTCGGTTTGGCTAAGTTTAAGATGGATGGTTTATTGGTCCATCTTACGGTTCGTGATTATGGTCAGCTTGAGGACGTTTGCAAGGTTCTCAGTGATGGTGGGGGTTTCCGTTTGGTTATTATTGATAGTATGTCGGAGGTTGCCGCTTATTCGGACAAGAATCTGTCTGTTCGGGACTGCCGTCCGGGTGTCAAGGCTCTTCAGGAGGCGAATTTACTGCCTGCTATTAAGAACTGGTTTGCGGATGCCAATATTTCGTCTTTGTGGCTGTTTCACGCGCGTGCGAATCTTCAGATGGGTATGCCTAACCCTTACGCTCCGAAAGAGCGTCAGGCGGGCGGATTTGCGGCTCAGCACGTCCCTGATATTATTACGAAGCTTTCCGTTGGTACGAAGTTGAAGGATGATCCGAGTTCGGAGACGTCTAATCCTGACGAGATTTTCGGTGTTGAGCTTTACATGGAGACTACGAAGAATAAGTTTTGCAAGCCGTTTGTACGGAAGAAGGTGAAGCTGGTTTTTGGTCGTGGTGTTGACAAGCGTTACGCGGTTATTGATATGGCATTGGAGTCAGGTGTTATTCGGAAGTCAGGTGTTTCTTACTTTATGCCATGGGCGGACGAGAAGTACGTTGGTCAGAAGAAGCTCTATGGCATGCCGAAGGAGTCTGTCTCTCGGTTGTACGAGTTTATGCGCACAGGAGGCACGTCTGAGTCCGTTGCGGGGTATTATCCTACGATGTCAGATACCTCTTCTCCGGAGATTCCGGTGGACTCAGATGGGGTCATTCAGGAGCCATGACTCAACATGTCCTGAATAATACGTAAATGTAGATTTTAGGAGCTTATCTATTATTAGATGAGCTCTTTTCTTTTTAGGGGATTTTAGGGGGCGGTGGGCCCGGGGGTGTGGGTCCGGGTGTCTGGGGCTGTTTCCTCGCTTCTGGTTTTTGAGTGCTTCTGCTGCGTTCTCGGAGCCCTCGTCGTTACACTATTCTTTCGATTGTCTGCGCCTTTTGGCGTTTATATAAAGTGGAGCTTCAGATACTATTCATTAGTTTGTTTTATGGTTATATCAATTCTATATCCTATAATTTGTGTACGTGTTGATTTTTAGTCTATGCTTTCAGCAATTCTATATCCGTTTTTTATGATAGGTGTGCTTCTGGTTCTACTCCCGGAGATATACATTTGTTGCATATCTATGTGGTTATCTGCGCCTTTCGGCGGTTATATAATGTTTATCTTCAGGTGTAGTTGTTAGATTTAGTTGTTGCTTTCAGCAATTCTATATCCTGAGTTTTGTGTATAGCTTCTTGTTTTAGGGTGTTTATGCATGCTTGGAGCAATTCTATATCCATAATTTTAGAGTTTAGTTTTTCCGCTTGGAGCAATTCTATATCCGTTTTTTTTTTTTTTTTTTTTTTTTGTAGGAGGCATGCTTCGTGCTTTGCGGTGTATTTTTTGTTTTACGTTGATTTGTTTACAAATTTTTCGTCTATGGTAATAAGTGATCTTGTTTTTGCGAGTGTTGTTTGTCGTCCGCCCGATGGTTCTTCGGTTTCTCCTTATAGGGGTCATATTAAGTATTATGTTTACTGGCGTTTGTTTGGCCTGCGGGTTTATCGTCGCCTTGTTGGCGCCGTTGACTTCGTGTATGGCGATTCGTCTGATTACGCGTCGTTTGTAGTTCACGAGGAGCTTTTTAATCGTCGTGTTAGTTTACGGCTTCGTCGTCGTTTCTCATGGTTGTATCTCTATTTGTAGAGTTTTATGGTTGACCTGATAGTTAAGGATTACTTGGCTTGCCGTGATGTTCGTATAGGCGTCCGGGGTCTTACGGTTGTTCGTGGTGAGAGTTACAGCGGCAAGAGTAGTATGTTCCGGGGTTTGGTTAGTGCTTTTACTAATCGGTGGAGTAGTCGTTGCGTACGGTGGGGTTGTTCTTGTAGTAGCGTTATCGTTCGTTTCAGCGTTGATGGTCCTGTTCTTCGGGTTGTCAAGGGGAATAAGGTTGGTGCTCGTTACGAGTTGGACGGTGTTGTTTACGATAAGACTGGCCGAGACGTTCCGGGTTGTGTTTCGTCGTTTCTTGGCTTCGGGTGTTTGGACAGCGGTAGTGATAGCGTTTCGTTGAGTTTCTGGCCTCAGTTTCGGAGCCCTTTGTTACTGAGCTATAGTCAGAGTAGGGTTCGCGAGTTCTTGGGTAGCGGTCGTGGTTTGGACGACTTAGGCTTGTGTGTTGACGGTCTTCGTCGTCGTGTTTCGGAGCTTCAGGGAGGTTTGCGGACGTTGGACGGGTTGGTGGACGGTGAGCGCGTTGTCTTGGAGGGTTTTCGCGGTTTGTTGTCGTCTGGGTCGTCGTTGTTTTCGTTTGTATCGGATAGGTTGTCGTCTTTGTCGGCTGTTTCCGACCGTTTGTCGTCTGCTTCGGAGTTGTTACGGTTGGTTCGTCGTAGGGCGTTTTTGTCTGGTATTGTTTATGGTTATAGGACTTACTTGTCGTCGTTAGATGGTTTGTCGTCCGTATGTCGTCGTTTTTCGTCTGTTTCTTATCTTCTTGGGGTTGTTTCGGATCGTAGTTCCTTATTGTCTTACGTTACGCGGTGTCGAGTTGTTTTGTCAGGTTACGATTCGTTTCTGTTCGACTTAGGTCCTGACGGTTCTTACGGTGTTCTTATGGGTCGTCTTTCGTCTATGTCGTCGCTGCGTGATTGCTTATTGTCCTGTTCGTCGTTATTGGCGTCTGTATCGCGTCTTAGGCATGGTTTATACTTTTATGGTTCGTGTTCGTCTGTCTGCTCTTCCTTATCACTTACGACGTCGCGCAGTGGAGTTTTGTCCGATCTTGTGTGTTTGCTTCGGACACGGGATGATCTTACGAGTCGTATAGAGAGTCTTCGCAGGTTATCGTCGTCGGATGTTTGTCCTTTGTGTGGGGGTCCTTTGGGTTGTTGTAGTTCGGACGTATAGTTGTTTGTGTTTCTAATTTTAATATTTTATATTTATGATTGATTTAGAGGAGATAGGTCGTCGTCGTAGTGCTGTTGAGCAGGAGCTTCGGGATGCCGAGGGTCGTTTGAGTCAGCTTGACGGTCGTATTTCGGAGTTGTGTGTGAGTCTTGGTTTCGGGTCTTGTCCGAGTATCGAGTCTTTGGAGTCTGAGTTGTCGCGTTTGTCGTCGGATCGGGATAGGCTGGAGTCGGAGTTATCGGGTCGTTTGTCGGAGATCGAGTCTTGGGAGCGTGATCTTTCGTGTTTGTCGTCGGGAGTTGTTGGGGGAGTTGCGTCTGTTGGTTCGCCGTCCGTTCCGTCTGCCGGGGTTGCAGGAGCTTCGGGGTCTTTTGTTTCGGATGGTTCTGACGACTTTTAGGGTTATGTTATGGATTTGTCCCGTTATAGTTCCTTTCTTTCGTCTTATCGGCGTTGCGGGGAGTTAGCGTCGTCGAGTTCGAGTCGTCTTGATAGCTACCAGCGTCAGCGTGCTTCTTTATCGTCGGAGCTTACGTTATGTCAGAGTTGCAAGGATTACTTACGTCAGGCTAAGGAGTTGCTTACGTGTTCGAGTTTGCGTCAGTGCGAGGACTTGGCTACTGTAGGTGTTCGGAGCATATTTGGTTTGGACGCTAAGGTTGTTTATGATAGTGATGGTGGCTGCTTCGTTCTGGACTACGGTAACGGTTGCGTCAGCGATTTGACGACTGCTCAGAGTGGTGGTGTTATTACGGTTGTGAGCTTTGTTTTCACGTTGTACTTGATCTTGAAGCTTGGTAGCCGTCGTGTTATGTTTTTGGACGAGCAGTGGACTCAGGTCAGTGCGTCGCATTACGGTCGTTTTTTGTCTTTTGTTCGTAAGGTATGTTCTGATTTTGATTTTGACATTTTGTTGATTTCGCATGACGCCCGTTTGACGGATGACATGTGTGATCGTTGTTACGAGATAAGTGACGGTGTTGCCCATCGTGTTAAATAGTTGTTGGTATGGATACTGATGTTGTAGTACGTTCGTCGGGCGGTTTTACGTCTTACGCTCGTCAGGAGTTCGACTTGAGCGGTTTGGACTTCAACGATTCGTTTAATGCGGCTTTGCGTAGTTCTGCTTTGGCTATTTTGTCTTTGGTAGATAGCTTTAGTGAGAGTTATAGCGATGTTGGTATTTTGCTTGACTATGTGTCTTGGGCGCGTTCTTATCGTCCGTTTAGTCCTTTGACGTTCGAGGACTCCATGTGGAATGAATGCGGCTCGGGTGTTTTTCAGCACATACGCTATAGCAGTTGTTTCCGGGATCGGTCCTTTTACTCTTTTCGTCCTTACGTTACTGACGCTTTTACCTGTCGTTTTACTCTTATTCGTCGTCTGGGTAACTTGTCTTTAGAGCTTCATCCTGTTAAGAGTTCTGGGTGGTCTGTAGGTAGTGTTTGGATTTCGGAGAATGGAGTTCTTACGGGTCGTGGTTTTTCGGGCCGCAGGTGTCTGCTTAAGGAGTCGAGTGTTTTGGATGGTTGGGCTGTTCCCTCGTGTGCTCTCTCTTTGGATGTTACGGAGGTTTGTATTACTCTTGACTCCTCCGTGTTAGTGGTAGATTCCGCGTCGCCGGGCTTTTTGTCCTTATCGTCGTCTTACGACTTATGCTGGTACTACGACGAGCGTTTGACGGGTGTTCCTGTTGCCACCTTATCTATAGAGCCATCTTGTTTGCCCTTAGACGAGTAGTATCTGCTTCGGTTGCCGTCAATTATATATCCGGATACCATGAGAGGTTTCGTTCCAGCCGGAGGTCGTTTTGCGTTGTGCGGTAACATTTATGCGGTTACGCGCGCGTCGGATTTATATTTGTTGCGTCCTACGGATTCGTCGGAGGTTACGGCGTTGCCTTACTGCTGGTGCAGTGTTTGTGTCTTTCGGGATTCTCCTTGTTTGTGTCAGCGCGCCGTTCCTATCTTCGGTGGTTGTTACGGGAAGTGTCGTCCTGACGGCACAGATGTTGTTGTCACTCTTGTAGGACCTTTGGAGCGAGGTTTCTCCATTCCTTTTGGAGGCTTCAGCGAGCTTGGGGAGCCGGAGCGTTAGCGTCTTTGTTTTGTATTAAGTTTTACGACGTTCTTTTAGGGCGTCGTTTTTTTTTGCGTGTGTTCATACGTCAATGTTTTAAGTTTTTTTATTTAATTGTTTGTTAGGAGTTATGTTTAGGAGGTTGTGGTGTCGTTTTTTTGGCCATAAGGTGGCTTATATGTTTACTTCTCGTCGTCGTTCGAGTGGTTGTCGGGCTTCGCGTTGGTCTACGAGTACTACCTTTGGTGGTTCTCCTTGTAAGAAGCGTGTTGTTCCTGTTTTCTACAAGTATTGTAGTCGGTGCGGTAAGAAGTTGAGTCGCGTCAGTAGGTACTGGGGTGATCCTGTTGTTTGACTTTCCATCTTTCTTTCCCGTGGTCGTCTGCCGAGGAGACATATGCTTATTTTGCTTTTACATTTTGACAATTAAATAATATTAATTATCTTTGTCGTTGTGGAGCTGTTTCCACGGTTTTAATATTGTGTTATCATGAGTGATGTAAAGCGGTGTTCTCATTGTGGTCGAGTTCTTCCGGTTGGTTCTTTTTATAGGTCGAGTAGGAATACGGATGGTTATCAGTGTTGGTGTAAGGATTGCCAGCGTGCTTGCAATCGTTCGTCTTCTCGTCGGGCGGGTGGTTCTCGTTCTACGCCGTCGGTTTCGAAGTTGAGTGGGGATGCTTTAGGTTTGTTATCGAAGGCCGATATGCGTGCACAGAATATCAAGTTTTGTGTTCGTTGCCAGACGGTGAAGCCTTTGTCTGCCTTTTCACCTGTTAAGGGGAGTTTTGATGGTCATGATAGTTGGTGTAAGTCATGTCGGAATTCTTATCAGAAGGCTCGCAATGCGTCGATTGTGGCGTCGTCGCGTGCGAAGGCTGTTCGAGATGGTCTTTCTTTGCATGTTCCGTCTCGTCGCGTTGTTGCCCGGAATGGCGTTCCTGTTTCAGGTGAGTCTATTCCGAAGAACATGAAGCCTTTGTCGGCGGTTTTGCCGTCTCAGTCGTCCGTTCCGGCCCCGCGTGTCACCACGGAGCTTTCAGTTGACGGTACGGCTCCTTTGGAGTCCAAGGAGGCTGTCAATCCTCTTTTCTCTGGGATTAGTTCTCGAGAGCTTTTGGAGGAGCTTCAGGCTCGTGGTTTTGACTTGGGCGGCGCGTGTCATGTTGAGATACGTGTAGTTCGTAGTGTAGTTAAGTTGTGATGTTACGGTCTTGTTCTTTATGTTCATAAGGTTCGTGGTTATCGCTATTGGTATTTGCTTATGGTGCGTGTAGTTGTAGAGATTGACGGCGTCCGCCATGTTCTTCGTAATAGTCCTGATTTCGTTTGTGGTAAGTCTTGTTCTCTATATGCCGTGTATGATCCTTTAGACGGGTGCTTATGCGAGTTATCTACCGCCGTTGGGGTTCCGTATGATCATACTTTCAGTTATTTTTTTGAGTTGGAGTCAAAGTTGGATGGTTAGTTATGGCTTTTGGTAGTTTTTCGAGTTCTTTCATTGGCGGGTCTAATTTTGATCGGGCTCTTTTATTGGTTCGTCTTCTGTCTGAGGAGTATGGGTGTGACTTCAAGTTGATTAGAGATGGTCGGGACTTCATTTTAGAGTACTGTCTTCCTGACTTTACGACGGTTCGCGTTGAGTTTGTCGTCACCTTTCCGGCTGACGAGAACTTTGTTCGTGTGTACCGTGACGAGAGTGTTACCATGGATTTCAGTGGTCCTTGTGCTACGGAGTCGGAGCTCGAGGAACTTTTGGGTCTTTTTGGCATTGACGCAGATGATATTGTTTAGCCTATGAGCAGGTTTCTTTTTGTCACGGATTTACATATTAACACGGTTTGTGCTGTTCGGACGGGTAATCCTTTGGATGACGTGTTGCAGAAGCTTCGGTGGTGTGTTGCTAAGGCCAACGAGTTAGACGCTACACTTCTTCTTGGGGGTGATATCTTCGACAAGGCTACGGTTCCTTATGAGGCGGTGAATGGGGTCATGGATGTTCTGTCCGGGTGCCGTTATACCGCCCTATGTGTGTGGGGGAATCATGATATGTTATATAGGGCTGACGAGAACGCCAAGCGTTGTGCCTTGTACACGCTGGGCGCGTCGGGGGTTGTAGGCTTTATGGATAACACGGTTGTGTCTTATCCGGACTGCTATGTTGGCGGCCAGCTTCCTTTGGAGACACGTGATAAGCCTCAGCTTTTGGTTTATCATGGTTTCTTGGAGCAGAAGGATGGTCGTTTTACGGTTTCGGTTTCCGACCTTGTTGGGTGTTCGTCTCCTGCTTTGGTCTTACTTGGTCATGATCATGTCGAGTATGCCGACTATGTTGTTAATGCTCATATCACTGTTGTTCGTCCGGGTAGTTTGTTTCGGAACCGTCGTGTTTCCACGTCGGATAGGGTTCCGAAGGCTGTTTACGTTGAAGTAGAGAACGGCTCGATACGGCATAGTCTTTTGGAGGTTTCCGTGGCACGTTCCGCGTCGGATATTTTTTCGGTTTCGGGTTCTATGCCAGAGTCGGTAACTTCTTCCGATCCGTCTATTATGAGTTACGATACTCTTTTGGAGTTGCTTCGTAATAGCAGCGGAGGTGATGATTTGAGTTTTATGGACGCTTTGCGCATGGTTGCTCCAGACGATGTTGTTAGTTACTGTGAGGGGATTCTTGGTGCTGCGTCCGTTCAGAAGAAGGGCAAGTAGTTCATTTAATGTTTAGATACTCATGGAAAATATTAAGGATTTGAGTTCGTCGGGTTTCGATCCCATGTCCCCTTTGGATGGTTTGGATGGTGATGGTGTTGATCAGGTGATTTCCGGCATTTCGGAGGTTACGTCAGGTCTTCCTTACGAGAGTTACGTTTCGATTCCGAAGCTTGAGGCTACGCCGATGCTTCATGTTTTGGATTGCCTGTCGAAGCTTGCTGCGTCGTTGTCTGGGAAGAATGTTTATCTTTACGCTACGACGGATTGGGTTTATGTCAAGTACGACAATTCGGCTTATCAGCTTGTGTATCGTTTTGTGAATTCGTCCGGCAAGACTCTTCGTGGTTTTTCCATTCCTATTGTTCACCTGAAGAAGCTTTTCGGGAACGTTGTGGCTCATCTTGTCTTGGTGTCTCAGGATGCTTCGTCTGGTTCTGGTCAGCCGGGGTTGTATGCTTACTTTTCCGGCAACTTGGTTTATGTCGAGACTCAGTCTTTCGACGCGTCTGTTTATGATTTCCAGTACGAGGAGATGACTGATAAGTTGGATGGGGACCATATTCGCCAGAATCTTTTGACCTTCTCGTCACTTCTTGCTTACTCGGAGCGTACGTCGGAGCGTCAGTTGATTACGCGTGATGGTTACTCGTACATCAATATCGGGTCTATTCTTGGTCGCGTAAAGTCTTTCTTTGGGCCCCACGATTGTATTTTGTCACGCATCTTGGTGGATGTGGTATCCACCCTTGCCTCTACGAATGACGGGGACATTTCGGCTTGTTTTTCCGAGGATCACATGTCGATGGACTTCGGTGGTTTCCATTATCTTCGTTTTGCTTATACGTCCGGCGAGGCTGTTAGTCGTTTCATGAGTCCTCTTTTTAAGAGTGCTTTTCTTTATGACAGCTCGGTTCTCGTAGAGGATGGGGCTTTCCGCCAGCTTCTTACGGTCGTAGGTTCTTTGGATTACTTTACGGACACGGTTCGTGTAGATTTCAATCCGAGTGACTTTGTTGTCACAGCCCATCGGAAGGATGGAGAGGATGCTAAGTATACGTTTGCTTACAAGGAGGGTCTGAGTTCGGGAGGAGCTATTGTTGTTTCCATTCCGGTTCTTCTTGGCGTTCTCTCTAAGAGTACAGCTAACACGAAGTACAGTTGTTCGTCGAGTAGTCTTGTTGTAGACTTGGGTGACGCTGTTTACTGCGTGCGTTCGGTTCTCATGCAGCAGTAGATAATGTGTTTTAGTCATCTTTGTTTTTGTTTCTCGCCGAGAGCTTCTCCCTCTCGGCGTTTTTTTTATGCGGCATAAGCAATTATATATCCTTAAAATTTAATGTAGCTTCATGGTCATAGAGCTTCTTTCGGGTTTGAGTGCGTCAGAGTGTCGTCGTCGTGGTCTTTCGTCGTTGCGTTCGGATGGTGTTCGAGGCGGCGTTACTTATAGTTTGTGCCGCGTTTCGGATTCTGCATCGTTTTCGCTTCTGACGTCGGATGAGGTTTTGGATGCCACAAGTGGTTCTATAGGTTCTTTGGTTGATATAGATGGGGTTACTTATCGTTTTCGCGGCGAGACAGACACTGATTGGCTTGTCGAGGATTTGTTTCCAGATACGGATGGTGTTGTAATTCATTCTTTTCCGAAGGATAGCACTGATATAGAATTTGATGCGGTTGTTTCGCCGAGTGTTGGTGACTTCAGTAGGCTTACGAGTGCTGTGTCGTCGTCCGGTTCGTCGTCAGGTCCTCGTCGAGGTTCGTCGAGTGTTTCTCTGGATGCGAAGAAGCGTTGGATGGTTTATCAGACTCGTTCGGAGCTTAGTCGGATTCCTTATCCGGATATGTCTCAGTCTTTATGGTCCTCTGCTTTGGATCTTGCTTTTGATAAGTTGGGGTCGGATCGTCTTCGTTATTATGATGTGATGCCGTTTTACAAGAAGTTGCGTCAGTCTCGTAGGAGGTAGTTTGTATGGGAGATAATTTCTATGAATGTGTTTCGGGTTTTGATACCGATGTTTCTGTCGAGGATGCAGTTCGCATTTTGGACAGTCTTTCTGTTGTAGATGCGTCGGGTGATAAGCCGAAGGGTAGTGCTATTGGTCGTGCCTTGAAGAGTGAGTTTAAGGATTTTCGTCGAGCTATTGGCAAGAGTCTTCTTGGCGGTTTAGGTATTTGGGGCATCTGGGAGTCCATTCGTAAGGAGCTTGAGGTTGATAGGGAATGGGATGCGAAGCAGGCGAAGGCTATTGATTCCTTGCTTAAGGAGGCGGACGCTAAGAGTGCCTTAGATAATACGAAGACAACCATGATTGGTTATGGTTCTTGTAAGCTTCCGGAGGGTTTTTATCTTTTGGGTGCGTCAGGAGTGTCCGATGCATCTTTGTCGTCTATGACTTTTTCGATGCCTATTATTCTGGCTTTGGACTGGGAGGCTTATAAGTCTTTCACGCAGGCTTTGTCTAAGGTTTCGTCACGTCTTGATGGCGACTCTCTTTCCGTTGAGGAGAAGAAGTCTTTAGAGGACCTTCAGTCTCGTGTTGTCAATAAGCCTCTTACGGACAGCTTTAAGGACAAGGATTTTCTTAAGTATATCTCTGTTAATGCGGTTTCGGGAGATTATGAGATTCAGCTCACCTATGTTCCGTCGCATGATATGGATCATGGTTTTCTTTTGAATGTTTCGGGGTCGTCTGATAAGAGTGGTTCTAAGTTTACGTTGTCAGTTTTGAATCCTTTTAAGAATGATGTTAAGCTGGCACGGATGCCTAAAGAGCAGCGATGATTTGGACGTTTGCGTTAATTTAATTAACTTTGCTTTGTCAAATAAAAATTAGTATAGTTATGAGTTCGTTTGTAGATGATATGGCGTTGAGCGATATTCAGCTGTCCGAGGGTGAGATTATGTCGGAGGCCGATCGTCTTATGAAGGAGTTTGGGTTTCCGTATAAAAACAAGTACGGAGACACCTTTTACTTTTTGGGTATTCCTCACACATCTGGGGCTTCCGAGGCTGTGGTTCGTGTGGATGGTAATGGCAGGCCGTATAGTACTTTTGGTCCTGCTTCTACGGATACAGATGTTACGGTTATTCCGGGGAGTGTTTATTTAGTGAAGGTTTACGGCAAGTCGGGTGCTGTCGAAGTTCTCGACGATGTTTTCTTCAGCCATGAGGATAATGCTCGTGTTGCAGAGATTCTTTTGGACGAGGATGCCCTTCCGGAGGACTCGGATTATTACGAGGAGGCTTACATGGAGAAGTATGGGGATTATCCTGAATCTGATGCTGCTTATAGTTACGCTGAGTTTGAGGGGGATGCGTCCCGCAAGTATGGCATTTCGGATTCTGTGGAGTCTGACGAGGAGCTTCTTGCATCTTTGGAGTCGGATCATAGTCCGGAGAACTTGTCTCGTGTTGCTTGGATTTTGCACAAGCAGGGTCGTACAAGTTTGAAGGATGGGCGTCGTGAGGTTCTTGCGATTGCTAATGGTCCTGATTACGACAAGCCGTTGGATTACTCCTACAATCAGCGTGCTTGGACGCATGTTGTAGATTGTGATGGTGTTACTCGGATGTCGGATATTGGTTCGAGTGTTCCGGGTCGTTATCCTGCGAATCGTCGTAGTTCGGGTCGTCGGAAGTAGTTATTGTTTCATTTCATATTTCAGCTGTTATGGGTAAACAGGGTGGTTTTTTCGAGGAGGTTGTATGTGACAGCTATTCTCGTGTTTGTGACTCCAATGAGCGTCTTAAGGAGTACCTTGAGGGTGCTTTGAGTAAGGCGGGTCTTGAGTCTTTTGTTACGGTTATGCCTCGTCGTGATGGTTATCGTATTTACACGGGCGAGAAGCCGGATGCTCCTTTTGTCTATGTGGATGTGTATTTGGACGGGGAGTCTGTGGTAGTTGAGGGTTCGAGTAAGCGTAATTTGTCAGAGTCCGAGATGGGCGATTTGGCTCGTTTCTTGGGTATTTCTGGTAAGGAGGCTGGCGAGAAGCTCAATAAGTTCCGTCGGTTTATTGACGTCTTACAGAAGCATGCCGGGGAGGATGTAGATAAGCTGGAGGACTTGAAGGTGTCTGATGCGGTGTATGTGGACGCCAAGAATCGGAATGGAGGTTCTCCTGTTCGTTATATGTCTGGTGAGCGTTTGGGTCGTCCTGTCAATCATGCTCGTCCTTCGGGTTCTGGAGTCACTTGGGGTCGAGATTATGTTTCGAAGGTGGACGGTGGTCAGCGCGTAGGTAAGCCTGTTCAGCGCGCTAAGGTTTCGGATTCGAAGGCTTATGATATTTCCAAGATTTCGGGTGCTTTGAAGCTCGTGAAGGAGAACTTCAAGGTTTCCGGCAAGCCTGCAGAGATTAAGGGTATCACTTTGGATTTGAAGGACCTTGGAGGTGCTATTGTGAGTGTTAAGGCTTACAATAAGGACAAGGAGCCTAAGATTACGGTTGAGGCTCGGACGTCAGATGGCAAGCGTCATGGCTTTGATTACGGCATTGACGCTAAGGCGTCCCATGTGTATGGTGATTTGGCGTCGCTTGGGAAGGTTGAAGACTCGACTCCTGCTCGGTGGTATCAGGGCCAACGGATTGGTGCCTCTGCTGTTTCCGACGGAGATACTAAGATTTCAGTATCAGGAGATACCGATCGTTCGTTGTGGTTCGATACAGTTTCTAAGCGTCTTCGTGAGGATAGTGCTTTTACAGTCGAGGATGATACTAAGGACCTTGTTTCCGGTTATTACAAGCTTGGCGACGGCAATGAGGGTCATATTTCGTTGTATCCGGATAAGATTGTATTCTACTCTTACGAGAATCCGTCAGATGCAGATTCTGATCCTTATGAAACTGTCGTACCTTTTGACTTTTACAAGAAGGTTGAGTCTCTTTTGGCACTTCTTTGGTTTGTGCAGGCAGCAGATGATGCCTATGACTTTATCGATGTTGTTCAGAGTGTAAAGAAGGCTAATATTGGCGTGTCGGATTCGGCGAAGGTTTCGGATAGTGTTTATGTTTCGGAGTCGGGTCTTACTCCGGAGTTTGTTCGTCCGGGTGTTGTGAATCCTTATCAGGATGCCGATTGGGCGAAGACATCCGATACGATTAACTGGGATGGTGTGGATTTGATGTCTCTTGGTCAGACCATTGGTTATTTGGGTAGTCTTGGCAAGCAGGATGAGAAGGGTCGTGATCTGTATGGGATTGAGTATTTTTCGCCCAATGGTAAGAATCATTCAATTTCCGAGTTGATCAAGGAGGATTACGACCGCAATCTGGCACAGGCTAAGTCTTTTGTCGAGGAGCATAAAGATGATCCTTACTATGCTTCTTCGATGAAGTGGGTTGTAGACTCGTCAGATGATCCGGGTATTGATATGACAGATTTGCTTTTGCTTCTCCACGGAGAAGGTTATACCTTCGATCAGGCTGGGGATGGTTCTATCGAGGTGTTTATTCCCGTAGAGTCTGGCGGTGTCAAATTTGACTTTGAGAGTACCAATTTGGGTTTGCGGTCTGCCTTGAATGGTAAACTTAATGTGGCTCATATATCGGTTTTTGATGGTGATGCTACTGTAGCTTCGTGGAAAGTTCCCACGCCGGGTCTTTCGGAACTTAAGGACTTGCTTGGCGATTTTGAGGCTTTTGGAGGCGACGCTTCAGATACTATTGCTGCCGCAGTTCGCATTCTGAATTCTTACTTCGACGGGTTTAATGTGGTTGCAGTTAATGATTCTGCCGATGCTCCTCGGACGGATTGTATTTTCCCGAAGGATTCTCCGGATGTGAATGACGGCAAGTGTCATTTTCCTTTGAATTCTTTGGCCCGGGGTCGTGCGGCTTTGGCTTATGCTTCGCGTTACAAGGAGCTTCCTGCGTGGTATAGCGGTTCGATGTCTCTTGACGAGTTTGTGAAGCATATCGCCGACGAGGTCAAGAAGGCTTATCCGTCTATTGAGGTCACGGCTGCTGGCGAGGAGGCCGGGGCTCAGACTAAATAGTTCGCTTAGGAGTATTTTTGAAGGAGGAGTCTAAAGATTCCTCCTTTTTATTTGCACAATAAAATTAATGTTTTTATATTTGTGTCAGAATAACAAATACTTTGATTATGCTTCCTTTTGCAGCTTTCGTTGATTCATTGTTTTCAGGTCGGTCCTTTGAGTACTTTTCTCATTTAGAGGATTATTGTATTGGTTTGCGCGAGTCAGGCATTCTGTCTGGTAGTCCTGCTTTAGTTTCTATTTATGATAAGACACTTGATGCAGAGACAGTTGTTCGTGTGTTCCGTGTTACGGATGGAGAATTCAGTTGTGACGTTACCTTCAATGTTCACTTAAAGCGTATTGGCGGGTCTCTGTCGTGTGGTAAGTACACGTATGTTGGCTGTGTTGGTTTGGATACTTTTGCTTTTAAGCCGGGTGAGTTATGAGTGACTTGTCAGAGATTATAGAATCAGCTTTTTGCGATCGGGTCTTTAAGGGTGAGCCTGACTTTTTGGCGTCTCTTTATCGTTTGCGGGATCCGGGTAGTCCTTTAGATAAGAGCGGTCGGATTCTTGCGTCTTATGTTCGCCGTTCTTCTGGGACTGACGGTTTAAGTGGATCGGTTGTTTATCGTGTTAGATGCGATTCATCTGTTTGTTATGTTTACTTTCAGGTTAGGTATCTTCAGAAAGATGGAATGGGTCGTCCTGTTAATAGGCGGTTTATTCTTCAGTCCGTCTCTAATGAGTTATATTAATGTTATTGGGTTATGAAAGAGCTTAATGATGACTGGTGGGTTGTAGACGGCGAGTCTCGGATTGCAAATGAGTTCTGGGTTGCTCCTGACGGTAGCGTTTGTAGATATCATATGGCTCCTGAAGATACTTATGAGTCTGTTTGTGCTATTGTGTCTTTGCATAGAGTTATCGCCGAGCGTCTTTTTCCCGATATTCCAGATGCGGACGACTACATGCATCGGATGGGTTATATATTGGTTCAGCTTAATTCGCATTATCGTTGGCCTTCGTGTGTTGGTAGTCCGACTCAGGCTCAGATCAATACCATGTGGGATTTTGGGTACGATCTCGATGCTGGGTGTGGTGTTGGCATTTACGGCCCGACTTATCAATTTCGGAAACGTGTTGTTTAATCATAACAAGGTCTGTGATATTTTTAAGTCACGGTTGAAGATTGTCAGTTATATTAATCCCTTATATTATGAAAAACGATTTTGGAATGTGTTTGGCGCGGCTTTCTGTATGCCCTAACATGACTATTAGCCGTGCGGATGATGACAGTAGCATCTACGGTACTCTTGTCTTCGACGATCCTTATTGTATTCGTAGATATGATTATCGAGATCTCGAGGAGGATCAGTATGGTGAGTGGCCGGACGGCTGCGAGCTCAGGGTTTTGGTTCGTCGGAGTCCTCAGAGTTCAGATGCCACGTTGCATGGTCTCGGCGATGTAGATTGTCTTGTGGTTAACGTTTATGCTTATGGTCGTTCGGTTGAGAATTCCGATGAGGGTCATTACATGTACATGCTTTCTCGGCCGTCGGGCGGTTCTGTGGATTTCGAGTATGAGGTTTACACGTTGTTGTCTTCCGCGTGGCTTCTTCTGCCGAAGACTGTGGGTTATGACTGGCCTATGGAGCGCGCGGCGCGCATGGCGGCAGCTTTGGAGTCTCGGGGTTACGTGCCGTGCGATTACGACTTGTCGGATATGTAGTTTTTTTAAGCGTAGGAGATGGATACGGGTGTTGAGGACGAGTGGTTATTAGAGGCGGAGCGTCGGATTCGTAACGAGTTCTGGGTTGCTCCGGATGGCAATGTGCTGTACTATTGGCCGGAGGATGGTGACACCTCGGAGCTCATAGCGGTTAGCATCATGTCTCTTCATAGATGCATTGCTCAGCAGCGTTTTCCTTTTGCCCCTCGTCCGGATGATTACATGACTCAGCGAGGTTATATTTCTGTTCAGGTTGATGCCTCTTATCGTCATCCTATGTGTGTTGGTTATCCTACGCAGGCTCAGATTAACACCATGTGGGATTATGGCTACACTTTGGATGATAGTCCATGTAATGGGCTCTATGGTTTATCTTATCACTTCAATAAGCGGTGACACGTAGCGAGCGGTTTATAGAGAGTTACAAGTCAGTCTTGCATGACGGGTGTGAGTTTTACAACCCGGATGCAGGTCTGATGTCTATGGATGCTTATGCTGCTTCTACTCTGAAGTTGCTTATAGTCTTTCCGTCGTCATCTTTGGATAAGACGCATTCGATGACCCCTACGGTTTTACTTGACTGGGTTAAGACTTGTTGTCCGGGTGTTTTTATCGACTTTGCTTTTTTGCCTTGTAGGGATGACATTCGGTGGTATGATAAGGAGCAGGTTCCTTATGCTATTGGGGTTTCGTCTCATCTTGATCCGTCTCATTTCGACATTGTCGGTTTTAGTATTTCGTGTCTTTACGAGATTCCAGTTGTTCCATGGATGCTTGCTACATTCAGCAGATGCGATAAGCCTATTCCTTTGTCATATACGGAGCGTTGTTCGCGTACAGACGTTCCTCTTATTTATGCGGGAGGTGCGTCTGTTGTTTATGCCGACGCTTTGTTTGGGTCTCTTGGCGACGGTCGTTATAGTTACTTGGACTTCATGTATTTAGGTCAGGTGTGGGACGAGAAGCTTCTCTTTGACGCTATGGGTTCTTTTCCACGGTCTGCTACTACGGTGGATCAATACTTAAGTTACTTGTGGCATAGTCGAGGTGCTTTTTGTTTTTACCAGCCGCAGGCTTATTCTTTTGAGTGGTCAGGTAATAGGATTGTGTCTACGCGCCGTGTTCGTGTTGATGCTCCAGATCATGCCACCTTTTGTTTAGGGTCGTCTAAGCCTGCAGGTTTACTTGGGGCTGCTGCGGGTTATATTCGTGGCAATGGTGGTAATACCAATTTGGCTATGGTTTCGGCTGCCGAGGGTTGTGGTTTTGCAGGAAACTGTTCTTTCTGTGCCGAGGGTTGGCTTGCAGGAGGTTTACAGGAGGAGTCTCAGGATACCATTGTTGCTATGGCGCGTATTGCTAAGCTCCGGAGTGCGTCGGATACAGTTAAGCTCGCCGCCTATAATCTCAATTATTTGACAGACTGGAAGGGCACGGTAGCTAAGGTTCAGGGTGTGTTTCCTACGGTTACGTTCAGCAATATGCGCATGGAGGAGCTCGGCAAGGACGAGGATGCCATGGAGCTTCTTTTTGCCTTAGGTTTTCGTCGTGGCACAGCTCCTATTGAGGGTGTTAGTCCTCGGCTATGGAACAGTCTTTATAATAAGGGTCTTTCAGAGGAGGCTTTGGAGTCCTATATGCGCTTCATGATTCATAGGGGGTGTTTGGATATTAAGATTGGTCTTGTTCTTTCGGGTTACGAGGATGAGTCCGATTGGCAGTGGCTTTATGACTTTACGAAGCGTTGGCTTACATATGCTGCAAGTCGTGGGGGTAAGTTACCTATACGCTTTAAGGCCACACCGTTGGTTCAGTATCCGTTGACTCCTTTGGAGTGTATCGAGAAGCGTGCTGCCCGTCTTAGTTTTGACGACGGTCAGTGGATTTCGTCTGAGTGGTATTCTCGGTTCACGGACGAGCTTGGTGTTCGTTTTGAGGTTAATGGTTACCGTTATAGCACGCTGCTTGAGCAGGCTTTGGTGTCCTTTGGTCGTCGTCTGACTCCGTTGCTTCATCGGGAGGTTGCGTCGGGTTCGAACTTATATAAGCTGCGGTCTTTACGCGACTTGCCTTTCTTTGAGTCTCTTCGTACTATGATTGGTAGTGATGAGTCCGGCTTCTTCGATAAGCGTTCATTTAATGGTTACATATCGTTGTTGCATTGGGTTCATACGAGCTTGGATGGCGTTCGTCGGTATCAGGAGCGTAAGGGTCTTTCGTCGTCAGGTTTTCCGGATTTCAGCATGTCTCGGTGTTTGCGCACCGATTCGTGTAGGGGTGTTTGTTCGTCCTTTTTGGTTTCGAATAATCCGGTCTTTCAGTTTGCGGATGTCTTGTTAGGATCTGATGGTTTTCTTTCAGGTTCTGAGGTTAGTTGCATTTCAGATTGCCATGCTTGCGGTCGTTCAGGCGTTGCTTCTCGGCGTCTTTTATCTTCCTCCATTTCCGCCGAGGATATAAAGGCCCACAAGAAGCCAGAAACGGCTCATATTCTGCGTTTCAGATTAAAGAGGACGTCCTATGGCAGAATTCTAAATCCGCGCGCCACGTCGCATCTTTTTGCGTCAAGTCTTTTAAGGTGTAATCAGGGTCTTTGTGATTCTTTTATTCGGGTGTCGCAGGTTAATTCTCTTTATGGTCAGAGTTATCCGGATAGTCATTGGGATGTTGGCGGGAGCCAACTTGTGGACTTAGAGTTTCGGTCTTATAATGATGTTGCGGCTGTTAGTCAGTTCTTTCATGGGTTAAATTCCCGTGTTATGTCTTTTGAGGTTCTTGGGGTTTCCGACAATGTTTCAGACATTCCTATTTCGTTGGATGACTTGAATCTGTTTTCTTTCCGGTCGGATTTGCCTATGGACATTTGGTCTTTTGTGCTTCCTAAGTATGACGGTTCTACCTTACATTTGGAGGGTGATAAGTATAAGCCGTATATGTTGAAGTCAGGGCCGCTTTTCGCCCCATTGGTCGTCTCAGACGGTCGCGGTGGCTCTAAGGGTGTCTTTGTCATCCCGGTGCGTTGTAATCCGTGGTATTACATTCAGGCGGTTTTACGTCCGAAGCGTGTTCACCCGAACAAGCTTTTTAGGGGTACTGCAGTTGATTGCGTTACCACATTGCGTTCTCGTGAGTTTCATTCTTGTAAGTGCTGTGGCCGTCCTGCAGTGCTTGATGTGGGTTCCGGCAAAGGGTTCACGTTGTGTGAGGAGTGTATTAGTAAGTCGTTTTTAGCGTCAATGTAATAGATACAATTTGCTTATGAATTTTATTCTACTTACTTTTGTGTCATGGATTTTGAGTTTGAGTTGCGTCGTCGCTTGCGGTGGGAGTTGATGGATGTTCTGATTGTGCAGCCACAGTTGCCTTCGCGTCGTCTTGACGCTTCGACGGTAGGTCGGGTGTGTTTCGGCTGGGATGACTTAGGAGTGTTTGGGTTTATACGTCTCATACGAATTCCAGATGACTCTACGTTGTTTATAGAGAGCATACTTAGCGGCTCTTGCGACGCACAGTACGGTGAGCTTAGGTTCCCATACTGTCCTTACGCAGGCTTGGAGTCTATTTTGGATGTCTTTGCAGATTTTATTTTAACAAAAGTTTTAAATTATGGCAAGAAGTGTTGATCGTGAGAGTGTTGTTTTGAAGGATGGTGTGAGTGTTGACTTTACTCACATGCAGGCTTCTTTCTGGCGTCTTTTGACGGAGGTTCCTGTTGGGGATCGTGTAAGTGTTACGGACTTGTGCACGAAGTTAGAGGTTGAGATTCGCAATTTGCGTGTCATCAAGAATAAGGTTCAGCACCTCGTCGGCGACGTATTCAAGATTCGGAGTCGTTGGGGTGGCTTTTACTACTTGGAGCCTGTTGTTTCACCGTCTGCTGAGGCTGCTGGGGTTTCGGGCGAGGCGTCAGAGTAGTTGTCATGCTTTTGCCGCTTGATCACATTCGTCTTCCGGATGGCTTTCGTCTTAAGAACTACCAGTGGCTTCAGTTGCTGGAGTTGTGGGGCGGGGTTCGCGGAGGTGTTGAGGTTCGTAATAATCTTATTACGGAGAGTGTTTCTGTAGATGTGATCGAGCGGCTTCCTAATCCATCTGGAGCGCGGGTATCTTTTTGGTATACGCGCTCCGTTGGTTCAAAGGTTAAGGATACAGTTATAGATCATTTTGGACTTGTAGGTCTTTCGTTATTAAATCTACAGGATCGCTCTGTTATTATCACTGAGGGTGTTTCTGATTACCTATCTGCTAAGATGTGTTTTCCAGATCGGAATGTCTTAGGCTTTACGTCGTTGGCAGGCAATCGGAAAGCTACTCATATTGTATTGTCCTTGTTTGATGATATTTCTTATTGTTGTGATAATGATTTTGGCAAGGAGATAAACACGGGTTTTCGTGCTGGTTCTAAGGTTCAGTCATTTTACAGCAGTTATGGGAAGCGTGTTACGTTAATGTTTCCAGACATGCCTTTTAATGATCTTACGGAGCAGTTTTTGTCCAATTTGAAGTTCAGGTTCAGTTAAACTTTATAAAACACAGATTTACAGTGGTTTACATGGGTAGCAAGGGAGGCATCCTTGAGCAGATAATTCCCATCTTGGAGTCTCGTCGTCGTTCGCCGGATCAGTTATTTGTGGATGCCTTTGGTGGTGGTTTCAATGTTGTTACCGCCATGAGTGGTCCTCGTTGGGGCAATGAGTATAATCATGTCATTGTTGACATGTTCAAATACCTTCAGGAGAAGGTTTACTTTGATGAGCGCACTTGTGAGTGGTGCTTTCCTGCTGACACCTTTCCGGAGGAGGTCTCGAAGGAGGATTATCTTTACATCCGGTCCCATAAGGATGAGTATCCGTCTTGGTTTATAGCTTACGTTGGTTTCTGCTGCTCCTTTAAGGCTACTTACTTTCAAGGCTACGCCGGGAAGATGTATCAGGACCGGAACCGTGCGTCTATCTATCGTCAGTTCACCATGAAGTATCATAGTGGCATGCGTGATGTCAAGTTGTTCAGCGGAGACTACCGAGATCTCGTAATACCCTCAGGATCAATGGTTTTCCTCGATCCACCTTATTTTGGCACTGCGGAGTATAAGGTTGGTTCTGGAGCTGTCAATCATTTTGACCATAAGGCTTTGTATGAATGGTCGGTAGATTTAGTTAGGAATAATGATTGTGATGTGTATATGACAGAATATACTGCTCCTAACTTAGGCAACTGGGATCTTTTGTGGTCTAATGAGAAGCGGAATTTAATGTATTCGAAGCGCGGGTCAGCAGTTTCTAATATTGAGAAGTTATTTATATGTCGAGGATAGTCCATTTGTTTTGTCAATTATATATCCTTAAAATTTAGCACGTCTACCACTTTAGTGCTGCTATACGTTTAAGAGTTACTCGATTTTATTCGGGTGTATCCTATAGCTTGTATTCGGAGTGGTAGCCGTTTACAAATTATAGGATTTTTTATGTTGTATAGAGGTTATATCTATGTGTATCAGTCTACTGTTGGCAAGTATTATGTAGGTCAGACTGTGTGTCCTAAGTTGCGTCAAAGGGCGTTCCACAAATTATCTATTTCTTATGGAGGTAAAAAGATAGATAATGCTCGCCGTAAGTATGGCCCTGATTCTTTTTCATACTCAGAAATTCTAACTCTTGTATCTACTCATTTAGAGTTTTTACAGATACAGTTAGATAATTGGGAGTCTTATTTTATTTCTCATTATGATAGTTTCCATAATGGTTATAATGGAACATTAGGAGGTTCCACCTATTCGGGGAAACGTGGTTCTAACTTGCGGACTTTGGAGTCTTATTATCGTCACGATAAGGGAGTTTATGCATTCACTTTAGATGGCGATTTAGTTGGTTTTTATCATGGTGCTGCTGAGGCATCTCGGAGTCTTGATGTTAATCGAGGTCTTATTATTCAGTGCTGTAAAGGTAATCCCCGTAATAGGCAGTCTGGAGGGTATGTTTTTATTTACGAGCATGATTATGATCTTTTACCGTCACGTCTTGAAGCAGCTCGTGTTGCCAAGGTGTATGATAATACGTCGAAGGAGGTTTTTCTTGTTTCTCGTGCTGGTGACGTACTTTTATCCGAGCCGTCTGTTCAGAAGATGGCTAAGCTATTGAACGTTAAGCCTCCACAGGTAACAGTTGCTGTCCGCGACAAGCGTCCTATAGGCGATTATTTTTGTTTATTGGCTTCTGATTTACCTAATCTTGAGTCGATAGTGTTCAAAGAGCGGGGTTCTTTTTTGCGTCGAGCTTTGAGTTACGTTGATGTTTATGATATGAATGGGAATCTTGTTTATGGGTGTATTACTCCGGAAGACGCTGCTAAGGCTTTAGGCGTTAAGCCTGTTTATGTTATCGATACGGCTTTGCATGTTCGTGGCAGGAACTCGATTATGGGTCGCAAGATTTTTCCGGTATCAGTTCCATTTAGATTCTGATGCGTTTTTGAGAGATAAGCAATTATGACTCCTATATTTTTTGGTTTAAGGCAATGAAGCAGCTTGATTCATTTGTTGATGGGATAGCCCGGCGGCTTTCGGAGTCGGATCGGCTTCTGAGTTATGGTTCGTGTCGGCGAGGCGTTATGGCGGTCCTTGAGAATCTTTTCGGTCCGGATGTGCGTTCTTATAAGCCTTCTGATCAACATCCTCGTATTGGGTCTTCGGTTTTTGCTTTTCTCACGAGTGGTTTTATTATTGAAGTTGTTTATCATGACACGGATGAGTGGATATCACACTCGGAGGTTTTTCATGATGCTGATATAGATTTCTGGGTTTCCTTGGACGCAGATCTTCTTTACTCTTTGTTCAAGCCGGAGGAGTAGTTTATGGCGCAGGATCAGAATTTAGCTAATTTGTATAGGCCGAAGACCTTTGGCGAGATGGTAGGTCAGGATTTGGCTGTTACGACCCTGAAGCGTATAGCCCATGCAGACGGGATAGCAGCCAGGGCCTTGTTTTTGAAAGGTGCCTTCGGAAGCGGCAAGTCGAGCATAGCTCGTATTTTTGGTAGAGCTATGAATTGCACGGAGTTTAAGCATAAGGACGACGTTTGTAATGAGTGTGCTGGGTGTCAGGAGGCTTCTGCGTCTAATTCGAGTCTTTACTGGGAGCTCGATGGTACGGTTGTGGGCAATATTGAGGGGATTCGACGTCTTAAGGAGCAGCTTATGGTTGTTCCCGAAGGCCGTCGTGTCGTGGTCTTGGACGAGGTTCAGGCCATCTCTCGTAGTAGTAGCGACGCTTTATTGAAGACTGTCGAGGAGGGTGTTCCTAACACGATTTTCATGTTTTGTGGTACGGAGGACATTTCGCCGACCCTGAAGTCCCGGTGTGTTAATATTGACATTAGCACTATTCCTCTTCCGTTGGTTGAGGCTCATGTTGCTAAGATTGCTGAGAGTCGTGGCACACGGTTGTCTTCGGACGAGCTTCACATTTTGGCAATGAAGTCGGAGGGTCATATGCGTAATGCACTTCAGCTTCTTCAGTTCTACGAGCTTGCGGGTCCGCGTGCTTTGGATAGTTCTTACTTCAAGTTCCGTGATTTCATTGTTGCTTGTTTTTCGAAGTCTGGGGGTACAGATCCGTCGTCTCTTCTTTCGGATTTGTTGTTGTATCCGACTATAGATGTTCGGATGTCCGTTGGTTTGTTGTTGCGTAATATTTACGCTACTACAGATGAGGGTTCCGTTGAGTTTCGGCTTCAGAAGGCAGGTTTGGGTAAGACTCTGTTTGGTTTCTTCTTTTCGCCTTTGGCTCAGCAGGCTTTGGGGTCAGAGGTAGGTGTTGAGGTTTTGCTTAGGTCGTTAATAGAGCGTACTGCGAGCACGCGGTCTGGAAATAGGTAGAGGAGTCGTGCTTCGGAAACTGGTTTTTGGAGGGATTTATACAGTCAAAAGTTAAGGTTGTCATAGGTGAGATGAAGAGGATAGTTTGGAGTATTCTGAGTGGTGTTGGTAGTTGGCGGCGGAGGATTATATGTCGTTGGATATGTCGCGCGGAGCATTATTACACTACGCATCAGCGTATTGGTTTGTGTTTAGGTGATTACATACAATTTTACACTACCGTCTTGCATAGATGTAAATAAATAACTATCTTTGTGATATGAAGCGTGCTTATAAATATCGTCTTTATCCGAATAAGACGCAGCAGGCAATGTTGCGTCAGACGTTCGGTTGTTGTCGTTTTGTTTATAATGCTACGCTTGATACTAAGATTAAGGCTTACAAGACAGATAAGACGTCCTTGTCGGAGTTCGAATGTATTAACTTGATGACGGGCCTGAAGTCCGAGTACGCATGGTTGTATGACGTTCCTGCGGTTTGTTTGGTTCAGTCGGTTCGAGATATGTATAGTGCTTACCGGATGTTTTTCCGGACGCATCAGGGTTTTCCAAGGTTTAAGTCGAAGCATCGGAGCAAGCTATCATGTCGTTTTCCGTCCACCCATTGTGGTGTCGATCAGGAAAGTAGTCACATCAAACTATCGAAGATTGGTTTAGTACGTTATAAGCAGGATCGTCGGTTCGAAGGCCAGCTTAGGAATGTCACGGTAAGTTGCGACGGCTGCGGTCGTTTTTGGGTTAGTTGTCTTGTCGATACAAGCGTTCCGGAGCCTAAACCAGAACCCATCACAAGCCAGTCTAAGTGCGTCGGTCTTGACTTAGGTTTAAAGGATTTCCTTGTTACGTCCGATGGTCGGAAGATACCTAATCCGCGTTTTGCGGATGTCATAGATCGTCGTATATCTCGGTTACAGAAGATAGAAGCACGCCGCCAGAAGGGTAGTAAAAGACGTTCGGAGATAAGACTAAAAATCAATAAGTTGTATGCTAAGAAACGTAATTTGATTAATAACTTTATCCATCATACAGTCAACGGTATCTTAGGCGAGAGCCAAGCCATCTTTATCGAGGACTTAAATGTGAAAGGTATGATGGGTAACCATCGGTTAGCTAAATTCATTCAGAGTGTATGTTGGTTTGAGTTCGTTCGTGTCTTGGAATATAAGGCGCGTTGGTTGGGTAAGACGGTTTTGAAGATCGATCGTTTCTTCCCGAGTAGCAAGACCTGTGGGTGTTGCGGCTACAAGAACGACGGTCTTACGTTAGGCAATAGGACTTGGGCGTGTCCACAATGTGGTACGGTCCACGACCGAGACTTAAATGCCGCCAGCAACATTTTGAGAGAGGGTTTAGCGATGTTTTTGCCGTCGGTGGGACGGTTCGATGGGCGTGGAGACGGAGGTTACGAAGTCGATGAAACGCCAATATGTGCAGTGTAGAATTGTATATAATCACCTATTGGTGGCCTTTAGCTGATAGGACCACACGTTTTCGGGTTCTGGGTTATCTAAAAAGTTATTACAGTTATGTGTGATTCGTCAGAGATACTTGTCAGTTCTTCTACCGCTCGTGTTGCGATAGATAAGAAGATACTTCTTCAGTTTTATCTTCATCCTGTTTCTGAGGTTACGTCCCGGGAGCTTGACGAGATTCACAAGGTTATAAGTATTGTCTTGAATACTCACTTTGGCAAGTATTATCAGGACTTTGACGATTTGCGGAGTCAGGCTTTGATGACTATTATGGAGCGTCACGATCGTTTTGATAAGTCGATGTCACCGTATAATTATCTTTATACGATGATTCGCAATGAAGCTGGTAATTTGTTACGTAGATTGAACCGCGAAGATAGGCTTGAGTCTGTTTCGCCGTCGAAGGGTAAGGTTTCGGAGATTGTACCGTCGGAGCTTTCAGATTTGCTTCCTTATCTTTCTGGTGATGCTGGCTTCTCGCGTATTGATGTTCCGCGGCGTTTAGTGCCGTCGTTGTTTGTGTTTTGCCAGCGTGGGCTTCATAAGCGTCAGTCGGAGTTGGAGGCTACGGAGGCTGTTTTGGATATGATGGTAGATTTCTGTAATAATAACTAATTTTCTTTATGGAGGATAATAAGTCTTTGGCTCCTGTCATGAACTTGGAGCAGTTGGTACGTCTTGGTATGGAGTCTGAGCAGGCTCAGGGAGTTGCGCTTCGGGCGGTTCAGCTTGGTGTCTCTACTATGGCTTGTTCTGCGTTGCAGAAGATGCATAGTATGGCTGAGGAGAGCATGTCTTTGATGCGAGCTTTGGATGAGCGTTACAACACTCTTCTTGCTGAGGAGTTGCCTACGCTTACTCGTGTGGAGTGTTCTGATGAGTACGACATTCTCATGAAGCGCGTTCTTGAGGTTGTGAAGTTGGAGGCTAAGATTGCTCAGGGCAAGTCGTTGTTCCCTGAGGACACGTTCTCTCCTGAGGATCGTCGGTTGCTTGCTCTTTTCTCGAGTCTCAAGACTCGTGAGGAGAAGGATCACTTTGTGGCTATTATCGAGCGTGAGTTTGGCTCGGAGAATGGTTTTGATGCTCCTGCTGGTTCAGCAGATTCGGAGGATCATGTTTCTTATGACGAATTTTCGGCTGTGCAGCCTGCCGAGGTTGTAGGCACGTCGGCTTCTGAGGTTTCGGGTGAGAAGGTTCGTAAGCCTAAAGGTAAGGCTGTTGCTTCTCGTCAGGATGCTATTGAGCCTAAGGCTACTGATGAGCCTGCTGATTATTTGGAGCCTGCTCCGGCTGGTGTTACACTTCCGGAGCCTCCTGTTATTGATGGCTTCGATTCGTCTATTCCGGGTGTTGCGGAGTCTGTTAGTTCTACTCCTGCGTCGAGTGGTGTGTCGGATTTCGACGAGTTTGCCGACCTGTAGCTTGCATGGGACAATCAATTATATATCCGGTAAATTCAATGTGGGTTTACCGGATATATCTTTTTATAATATGGTCAGGGATTTTGCTTCATATGTTTCCGACTCGTTAGATGATATTTTGCCCGACGAGTCTCGTCTGTCTATTTGCAAGGAGCTTGAGATTGCAGCGGCAGAAGAAATTTTAGCCTTCTATGGCTATCGTGCGGTGTCTCCTTATCTTGTGGGTCGGGAGCGTGCGAACATCGAGGAGTTTTTCAATGATACAGCTAAGGACGAGCTTGATGATCATTTTGCGAAGCTTCTCAATCGGATGAATGAGCTTCAGTATGTTCCGACGCGTATTTTCGACTTTGCCAATATTCAGTCGACAGCTGAGTGTGAGTATCACACGCCGGAGAATGTTTCGGAGCTTATTCCTATTCTGGAGCAGAATATCGAGTCTGAGGAGTGCGCTATTCGTCATTATCAGCGGATTATTGATTTGTCTCGGGATTTGGGTGACTACACGACGGAGCAGCTGGTTAAGGAGATTCAGGCGGACGAGTATGATCACTTGTCCGGGCTTCATGACTTCCTGTCGGACTTGCGTTCTTAGTTTTTATATAGTCCTTCTGCACGAGGATTTCGCCAGATAGTAGATTAGATTGATGGATGTGTATTGCTCCGGGGAGTGAGGGAGTGCAGGCCCTCCTCCTTTGGGGCTTTTTCTTGGTTTTATGGGTCGAATAGATGATATTCTTCGTCAGCGTAGTGGCGGGTCTGTGGTTTCTGCGGTCAAGGACTTCTTGGGTGCGGGAGATGATGAGCTTGTTGATTTCCATACGTTTCTTACCGACCCGCAGTATTTGGACTTGGAGGGTATTTATCCCTTTTGGTTAGAGGAGTCTAAGCATGATTATTCAGATTATAGTTCTGTAGCTCTAACTGGATCAATAGGTGGCGGCAAAACTGTTTTCTCTAATATGCTGACTTGTTACAGGTTGTATCGTTGGTTTAGTCAGGGGGATCTGCATGCTTATTTTAGGGTTTTGCGGGGTTCACCTCTTTATTTTTTATATTTTTCAGTTTCCATGAAAGCTGCGGAGCGTTCTGGTTTCAAGCTTCTTCGGCAGATGATTGATAATTCTCCGTGGTTTCAGAAGCATTTTCCTCGTCGGAAGGATATCCAGTCTTCTATTCAATTTAGTAATGGTTTCTCTATTGAATATGCGTCCGGTGAGAGTCATGCTATTGGTTTGAATGTAGTGGGAGCTATTCTTGATGAGGCCAACTTTCGTAACGGTGTTGGTCAGGGTACAGTTTCGGAGTATACGGAGGTTCAGCGTTTGGCTCAGCAGTTGGAGGATCGTATGCGTTCTCGTTTTACACGTGATGGTGGTAAGCTGATTTCTTTCATGTGCTATATTTCGTCAGCGTCTTTTGCATCCTCCTTTATGGAGGATAAAATTTCAGAGCTGGTTGGTGATCCTCATGCTCGGGTTGTCACGGCTGTCCAGTATAAGATTTGTCCTCAGAATTATTCTAAGAAGATGTTTGAGGTTTTCTGTGGTTATCAGCAGTTATCACCGTGCATTGTTCAGAGTAAGGCTCATAAGGATACGTTACTTCGCTCTATTGGTTTACCACGTCCTAAGGCTCAGTCGTTCTTTGAGAAGGTGCCAGTTGATTTGCAGCCTCAGTTTAAGAAGAATATCTACTTGGCTATTCAGAACCATTGTGGGCGGTCTACGGCGTCTAAGGGAGGTTTTATTACGAACTATGACGCTGTTAAGGCTTGTTATTCTGATTCTCTTCGTCGGGCATGTCCTTTGGTTCAGGATAGTATAGTTGTCTCGGATCAGGATGATGTTCCCTTGTGGTCTGTCTTTGATGAGCGCAAGTTTGTGGATACCGATAAGCCGCATGCTTTGTGCCTTGACTTGTCCTTGACGGGCGACCATGCGTCGTTGTGTTGCGTTCGCTTTGACGGTTTCATGGATGATGGTCGTGCTGAGCATTCGGAGGTTTTCAACTTAGATCTTGTTCCTCCTCAGTTTCCGGGGATGCTTAAGATTTCCAAGGTTGAGGACTTAATTTATTGGCTTTCTGAGCGGCTAAATATCGTTGTTTTTAGCTCCGACGCATTCCAGTCCGCTCAGTTACGACAAAATGTCTGTGAGCGTCTGGATTTGCCGAATATTCGCATGTCTTTAGATAGTTCGGATATTCCGCATTTGCTTTGGCTTTCTATGGTTGTCGATGCTCGTATTCATATGCAGTATTTGGAGCGTCAGGATACCGAGATTCGTGAGGCTGTTCATGATGTTGCGAAGCATCGTGTTGTTAAGCGCGATGGTTCTACTGACGACCAGTTCCAGACTTGTATTGGTGCTTTCTTTTTGTCGGAGACGGTTTGTACGCAGGATGGAGACCTTAGTAGCTTGTACGATGGTCGCATAAATCTTTGTGGTGCTACGAGCATTGAGGGCATGATGAAGCGTCTTGGTTATGAGGGGATGTCCTTCGATCGTCGGCATGGCGTTTCGCGGGTTTCTGGTTATGCGGAGGATGTTCCAGATGTTGGTAGCTCTCGGATGCGAGATTTGATTGCAGGTCGAGCTTCTACAGGCTCGTCTTTCACGTCGTCGGATGTTGTTGCTATGAGTCAGCGTTCTCGTCGGCGAGGAGGTGTTTGGGATATCTTGAATGCCATGGATGCGCCGTCGGACTGAGATTCCGTTAAGCAATTATATATCCCTTAAATTATTTTTGTATTATGGTTAGACGAGCTCGTAAAGCTGCACATTCTACGGAAGGTGCTCGTGTGTCTGCCGATGTTTCGGTAGATGTTGTTTCAGGTGTTTCTTCGTCGGCAGATGAAGTTGTTGAGGTTTCTTCTGAGTCGGATGTTTCTGTTTCGCCGATGGTTGCTGCTGGGGATGGTGTTCCTAAAGACATTGTTATGGATTGCGCTCCGGCAGTAGTTCCTGATATTCCGGCAGTATCGCCTGTTGTAGGCGGTGAGTCTATGGCGGATGTGATGTCGGATGACACATCGTTTGCTTCGGATGTTGTTCCCGATGATTCTGTCATGGATATGTCGGATGTGTCGGTATCGGATGATGATATTATGGCTTCTTTTCCTGATCCGGTAGCTGCAGGTGTTGTAGACGTTTCTCCTGCGTCGGTTTCCGCGTCAACGCCGTCTGCTTCTTTTGGTGGTGGTCATATTTCGGACATTGTTGCGGTTCGGTCGGGGTCACATGCTCCGGGAGAGCGAGTTAGTATGTCCCAGCTTATCGCGGAGCGTTCCGGTTCTTTTGTTCGTGGCAGCGAGGTTGCTAAGATGTCAGCGTCGGATATTATTAAGTCTCGGACCTTTACGGGAGGCGGTCAGCGTCCGTCGGCAGTTATCCGTTCTCGTATGAACGCCAAGTTCAGTGAGTTGGACGGCAAGTGTCATACGAAGGTCATAGGTTAGTTTTCAGAGCGGCGGTTTATTGCCGCCGCTTTTGATTTGTTCGGTCTCTTAAATTATATTAATTTATGTATACAGGAGCACTTCAGGCTTTTGGGTTAATGATTGGCAGGACTCTTGGTATTGCTCCGGGTGTCACGCTTCGTAAGACTTACACAGGTATTAACGGTCAGTCGACGGTGAGTCAGACTGGAGGGATTGCTGATGCTATTGAGACTCATGACTTCATCAACTCGATGGTTGACATTACTGCCGACGATGTTTGTATAGGTAGTTCTCCTGTCTATGTTTCGGGTTTGGATACTATCAAGAGTGTTGTCTTGCGGCAGCGTGTTTCTGACTTGTGTGACGCCTTGAATGGTATTGCTAAGTGGACTGCCATTGATCTTTTGAAGACGGGGTTGTCTATGTATGTTCTGCATACCTATGATGACGCTGTTGCCCGCCGGAAGAAGGCTAAGCTTGTTCCGTTTATTGAGGACGTTGGTATTTATATGCGCCGGGATGGCACTATTATCATTTATGATGGTAATGGGCACGTTCTTGAGAATGTATTGGTCTTCTTGAATTACTCGAAGTCGTCTTTGGAGATTATCACGTCAGATATGAGTTCAGATGATGTTGACGGGATTGATTGGTCAGAGATTCAGTATAGGGTTATTCCGGAGCCTATTCAGTTAAAGAATATAAGTTCCGTTGCTCAGGATTTGTACGCTGTTGAGCGGTCAATGTATAGTTATCGTCAGAAGCTTGCACGAGTTGTTAGGTTTGCTACTGTTGACGTTGGCACGTCTCAGGGTGATCGCACTCAGGAGATTATTGATGATATTTCTCAGACTTTGAATGCCGATTCTTTGTCGTTACAGACTACCATGACGCCTAATGCAAGTTTCGATGATGGTATTCCCGTCCATCCTCATCGCAAGGGTGTTGGTAAGCCTGAGATTGTGACGGATATTCCGTCCTTTGATATCAAGGAGATGGCTGATTTGGATTACACTCTTGGGCGTGTTTTTCTTGCCATGCGTTTTCCTAAGACGTATGCCGATTTCAATCAGCAGCTTGACTCAAACACGGTTTCGTTGATTAGAGGAGATATTCGTTACTCTCGCATGGTAGCGTCTTGTAGGTCTCTGATGGAGGATACTATCAATCATTGGTTTCGGTCTACGGCAGATGTTCTGGAGCAGTCGGATGTTTTTTTCCGTCTCGTGAAGCTTCCTACGTCCGAGGATTCAGATGTTATTGATACTCTCACCAATTTTGCAGATTTCTCGAATGCCTTCTTTGATACTTTGAATGCGAGTGAGACACGCGAGGAGGCTTTAGCTCGCATTTCGTCTTTGGAGTCTTTATTGGATGATACGTCAAATCTTCATTCCATTCAGAGTTGGCTTGAGGAGATTCGTAAGTACGTGAACGATAAGTTTGATGCTATTGATCGCGAGCAGGCTGCCGCCGAGGAGCTCATGGAGTCTGAATCTTCTGCGTCGGGTGGTGTTCCTACTCCTCCGGGATTTGATGCTGCTGATGTTGCTGCGTCTGCAGGTATGGATGCTGAGGAGATAGCTGCCGGGGCTGCTTTAGCAGCTGGGGCTGCCGACGCGGGTGCTCCGTCCGCTGTTCCGGAGTAGACATAGGTTTATATCTTGGGTAATTATATAGGGGCATGGCTAAGGTCAACAAACCCATTCGTCTCACAAAGGCTAATACGCGGAAGTATGCGTCTACTCGTAAAAGTGGAAGCACGCTTCCTAAGCCGTCGTCTCGGATGAAGCCGGAGTCTAAGCTATCTACGACCACTTACAAGAAGATACTTTCGGAGACGGAGTTCCTAAAGGTCAAGAAGCGTTCCATGATGGTCAACGGTATTGACCTTATTAGTATTGACGCTGCTGCCAACGAGCTTCGCTTTCAGTGTAACTCTGTCACCACTCCGGGCAAGAAGTACACGGTCATTTTGCAGTTCAATCCTTTGAGTCCAGACTTGATTGTTAATAAGCGGACAAACCTGAATAAGCTGCTGCTGGACTCGGGGATAAAAATTTTTTGTTCTTGTCCTGCGCATCTTTGGTTTGGAATGCAATATATGGCTGTTAAGAAGGGTTATGCAGCATTTGGTTCTTGGAAGGTACCATATCCTAAAGTACGAAATCCAAAGTTGCGTGGCTACTCTTGTTTTGCTGCCGGGACGTTGGTTTTGACTTCTACTGGCTACGTTCCTATCGAGAAGATTCAGGTTGGTGATTTGGTTTTCACACATAAGGGGAGGCTCCGTCCAGTAGTGGATACAATGTCTCGTGAGGTTGCTTCTGTGTCTGAGTTGACGTATGGTCGTGTCAAGATTCGATGTACCGATGACCATCGCTTCTTTTGTACGAAGCAGGCGTCTCATAAGCCTCGTAATGCGACACCATACTCGGATGTATTTGAGCTTCCTATTGGAGAGTTCGGAAAGTATCATAGACTTGTTCGGAAGCATCTGGAGCTTGATCATACGGTGTCTGTAGACTCAGACTTGGCTTGGTTTTTAGGTCTTTATCTTTCCGATGGTAGTTTAGCTTTCCATTCGGTTAAGGGTCATTCTTCCTATATGGTTATGGATGGTCTATCATGTCATGGAGTTCGCATTGCATATGATGACAGATATCAATCTGTCTATGAGGATATGCTTTCTTTACATGGGATTGTTGCGGAGTCATGGTCTGTTCGTTCTGGCACTCATAGTGGGACATTTGTAGTTCGAGATAGGCGTTTTGTTGATTTTTGTGTTTTGCATGGTGGCTTCAATCGCAAAGGTACCGACCATACTAAGTTCATTGATCCTGCTTGTTTATCTTGGAGCAAGGATGCTCAGGACGCCTTAGTTGCTGGGTTCTTTCTGGGTGATGGTTCTGTTTTAACAGAGGCTGGGTGTATCGATAATCGTGTTACGACTTTGAAGTGGTTTAATACGAACAAGCAGATGATGGATATGCTTTTTATTCTGCTTTCTCAGGATTATTATCCACGTATTGCTGGTTATGATAGGGCTCCATTTCATGTATGTGGCAATTCAGAGTTATCTTATCCTTTGACATCATATCATCTTACTTTGAGTAGTTATGACGCTCAGGCATGGATTGAGGCTAATCCTTTGGAGTGTTCAGTAAAGCACACCTATCACACCAAGGGCATTAATTTCAGCACTAAAAAAATCCATGATACTCCAGATGGGTACCGTCCTGTTGCTGTTTCGAAGTTTGAGCGCGATGTGGCTTCTAATGTCATGGTTTATAATTTGACAGTAGCAGAGGATGAATCTTATATGCTGGAGAATTTAGTTGTAGTCCATAACTGCAAGCATGTTCGCGCCATATGTATGGCACTTCCTTTCTGGGCTCCTTCTATTTCTAAGTTCTTACGGAAGTATTGGTCTGATAACATGGATCAGGTTCAGGAGGTGGCGGATGCCATCTCGGAGGCAGCTAAGCGGATAAAGATAGACTTGTAGAGTGTGCTTATGTTAATATATTCCTCGCCATTCTTTCTTGGATGGTTTTGACTGCAACATCAGTGTAGACTAAGAGCTACATTGTTGTTGCAGTCTTTTTAATACTTAGAGTCATTATTTCCGCCGCGTGTTAAAGTAATTTTATTCATTTTGTTTTGCATTTTAAGATTATTTTATTTATTTTTGTCTTTGTAATTTAATTCGTGGTTGTTATGGCTTTTTACGAGGATGTTGTAGATGTTTCGTCGGGGTTGGATGCTCGTCGTCAGGTCATGAACTCTTGGGATGTTGATACTATGGAGTTGTATAATGTTTTGCGGGCGGATGCTGTAGCTTCTGGTTGCAGTGAGGCAGATGGGTCTTCTTATGCTTACGATGTTATCATGAGTTTATCTAAGTCATGATGGTTATGGATGTTTTTGTTGCTCGGACGGGGTATTACAAGGCTTTTGGTCGCTGGAAGTAGTTTTCCATCTCGTTGTATTTTTATTTTTCGAGACTTCTCTTTATAGGGAAGTCTTTTTTGTTGTGAAGGTGAAGCAATTATATATCCGTGAAATTAAAATTGTTTTTTATGGCACAGTTAAAGTCGATGGTTAGGTCCCAGTTCACTTCTCCGGTGGCTATGCTGGATGTTGTGGCTTATAATACGAAGGTTCTTGCAGGTGAGCTTGATGTTGATTTCTCGGATTTGTTTTCAGTTATCATTTTCCAGCGTGCTTTTGGTGATGGCAATGAGTATACGGTAGCTGTTGGGTCCGACAAGTTTGTTTCTGTGGATGGGCGTGCTGAGGTTCTTGCTGTCCGGGATTCTACTGTTTCTTACACCATCAGTTCTGAAGGTTTTGAGAATATTACAGGTTCTCTTGTAGCGTCGGAGGCGAATGTGGAGGTTCAGCTGTCTCGTTTTGTGGCTGCCGTTCCGGTCCCGGAGCCTGTGATGTTCACAATCACCATCAATCCCACTCCGTCGGACGCGGAGGTTAAATTGAACGGCACGGTTCAGTCATCGGTTTCAGTTGCTTCTGGTTCGTCTGTTTCGTATGAGGTTTCGAAGACGGGTTACACGCCGAAGAGTGGTTCTGTGGTAGCAGATTCGACGAAGACGGTTGATGTGACATTAGAGGCGCTTCCTGTAGAGAAGGTGACCATTACCATTAATCCTACGCCTACTGATGCTACGGTTAAGCTGAATGGTGTGGAGCAGAAGACCATTGAGGTTGACAAAGGGACTGAGGTTTCGTATGAGGTTTCCAAAGCTGATTATGTTACCAAGTCGGATACGGTGACTGCTTCTTCGACTCAGACTATTGATGTTACTTTGGATGCAGTTGTTGCTTCTTAGCCGTAGCCGGAGGTTGTCGATGCGTCGACGCGTAGCAGTCTCAATAAGAAGTAATTTTTCATTTTTTAATTTTATAGTTAGTTATGGCAGATAAAAAATTGCGACGCATGGAGCGTGATCGTTTCACGTCGCCTGTTGCTATGCTGGATGTTGTGGCTTACAACATTTCGATTCTTGCAGAAAAGGCGGGTATTGATTTCGAGGAGCCTCAGACGGCAGTTGTGTTCCAGAGTTCGTTGGGTGCTATTCCCGCAGGTTTCAAGGTTACGATTTCGGATGTAGCCTACGAGGGTGTTGAGGATCGTGCGGTAGCCATTTTGGCGTCAGGCACGGCGGTATCTTACAAGGCTGAGGCGACTGGTTATACCGCCATTGAGGGGACTATTGTTCCGGAGGGTGTGAATCAGGTTGTCTACTTGCCGTGGGCAGTTGCTCCGGCGGCGCAGGCTTAGGGCATTCTAAGCAATTATATATCCCTTAAACTTTTTCAGAGATGCTTAACAAGGTTTTATCTACATACCGCAGTTCGTTCCGCGTCATAGACTCGAAGGAGGATCCGTCCACCGGAGTTAAGATACCCATCATTCGTGGTGCGGCGTCTCATAGTGACGTTAGGAGTCAGAAGGGTTATCGGTATCGTAATGGTTTTTGGGATAAGATTATCAACGATTCTCAACTTCAGCAGCGTGTTGAGGGTCGTGACATGCTTGGGATGATTGAGCATCCTCTTGATGATTCCGAGTATATGCGCACGCCTTTGAATAAGGCGTCGCACATTGTGCTGCGTGCATGGGTTGATGACGCCTCACATGATCCATACATTGATTGCGGGTTGCTTAACAACGAGGATGGTTGTGCTATTAAGGCTTTGGTTGACGTAGGCTTCCGTCCGGGTTGTAGTACTCGTGCTTTGGGTGACTATCTGGAGGACTCCATTTCGGAGTACTTGGATGAGAACAACTACTATGTTATCACATGGGATCTTGTTCGATCACCTAATTTTGAGGATATTCGATTGGAGAAGGTTTCGGATTCTCTTATGGCGTCCCCGCTGTTCAGAGAAGCTGTGCAGATGTATCAGTTGCGAGATTCTGTAGACGATGCTTATAATCCCGATCATTTATTGGCGGACATTAGCAAGGCCATTTCAGACTTGGAGCGGTTGAAGGACCGTGTTAGTCGGAGTCTTGGAGTTCGTTAGGTTTTGGTTATTAACATTTTTTTAAGTTTTTATCTTATGGCTGATATTATTTCACAGGAGATGAGTCGCGTTACTGACAGTATCGCCCTCACTCGTAAGAGCAAGCGTATTACCGAGTACATGAATCGGTATGACGCCTTTGCCAAGAAGCATGGCATGACCCTTTCGGTTAAGGATCGTGGTATTCAGGCAGGTATTCTGAACACCTTCAAGCGCGAGTGCGAGAAGGTTTGCGACTCGATTGACGCTCCCGCCACTCGTGGTCAGCAGGTCAACATGATGAGTGACTTCGGCCCCTACGTTCCGGAGGTATTCCCCATCGTTGCTGCTTGGTATCCCGACTTCCCGCTGAAGGATCTGATTTCGGTTCAGGACATGTCGCAGGACCTTGCCTTCCTGTTCTTCTCGAAACTCGTTACTGGTACGAACAAGGCCCCCACGATTGTAGGTCAGGCTGTTGAGACGGCTACGGGTATGCGTCAGATCAATGGTTACTACCCGACTGGTGAGATTCTGGGCGAGACCATTCCGTTGGATCAGCTGGAGGTTGACGCGTCTAACAACATCACGGCTGTTACGGCTTACTTTGCTTTGAACGTTTCGGGCGACTACATCGACAAGTTCAAGCTGGACATCTACGACGGTCAGGAGCTGAAGGCTTCGATGGTTCCCGCAGGCGTTATCGGCGACAAGATCAATCTTGTTCCGGCTTCGGCTCCCACTCAGGCTCCGGCGTCGTACATGCTGATTAGCTCGGGTGGTATCTTCATCGCTGCTGCTGATGCAGGCGGTGCTCTGACGGCTCCGTGCATCAATGCCAACTACGTTTGGAACCTCGACTACGCCATTCAGGAGAACATTCCGAAGGTCAAGGAGCAGGTCGAGAAGGTCGAGATGCGTGCCATTCCGCGTGCTATCGGCATGGAGTGGACCATCTTTGCTGAGGCTCTCAAGAAGTCGCAGTTCGGTACCGACATCCGCACCGAGAATACGAAGCGCGTACTGAACCTCATGTATCAGTATCAGGTTCGCTACATTCTCGACACCATGTGGACGTTCGCTACCGGAGCTACCGGAACAATCAACATTCCTCAGTCAACGTCGATCTCGCTTGACGTACAAGCAGCTAATGTTGCTCAGCAGCTGAAGCGTTATGCTACGCAGATCGAGCTGGCTACGGGTATCTGTGAGGGCAACCGTCTTGTTGTTGGTAAGAACCTGAAGGCTTTCTTCGAGTCACTGCCCAATACGTGGTTTCAGCCCGAGAAGTATCAGGCTCAGTGGTCAACCGCCCGGAAGATCGGTACTTTCGCAAACTGCATGATTTTTTATGATCCTTGGCGCGCAGATGATGCTGCTATGATGTCGTTCCGTGGGGCTGACTGGTGGTCCGCGCCGTTTGTTATGGGCATTTATTTGCCGATCGTTCCGACGGATCAGGTTGCTCTTGGTGTAACTGTTCGCCAGTCGATGGTTTCTATGGAGGCGTACAAGTATAGGCTCCCTGAGGCAGTAACTCGATTGACCGTCCGTTACGTATAATATCATTTTACGGTTTCCTTTGGGTGGAGGACATATATGTTCTCCACTTTTTTTGTTGTTTTATTTCGAATTTAGTTGTATATTTGTGATGTTGTGTAGCTTCTCTCTACCGTTGTGCTATACGTTTATTGAGTTGGAGTCCTTCAATGGGGTCGTGAAGTAGAGAGCATGGTCCTGTTGGGGGATTTTCCTTTTGTTATGTTTACGGGAGTTATTTATTTGTATGAGAGTCCGTCTGGCAAGTACTATGTGGGTCAGACTACTCGTGAGTCTCAACGGCGATGTTTGTTCTTAAATAAGCGTCAGGCTTATACACGTTGGAGTTCTGCGATTGATAGGGCTCGAAAGAAATATGGTCCTGCTAATTTCAAATATTCTATTGTGTGTAGGGTTTCGGCATCTACGCTTTTTGATTTACGAATTAAAGCTGCAGAAAGCCCATGCCTTTAGGCATGGGATGAATGCAGC
>ERZ1106963.331-NODE-331-length-72613-cov-7.415612_pt1 | contig 72613 bp, 79 predicted proteins | sample MGYA00403681_ERZ1106963 | MGnify/ENA primary metagenome ERZ1106963 (study PRJEB35170, sample SAMEA104062407) | human gut metagenome | biome: human gut; feature: human-associated habitat; material: faeces | place: Denmark | collected 2012-05-03 ...
GCGCCATAGGACGCAGCTCCATGCTGTACCCTATGGCGCTTTTGTCAACAGGGCCGTTTCGCTACACCTTTGCCAAACTTGGCGGGGTGTACTAGAGCCTCGCAGAGTATCAAACAGCGGGGCAAATCCTTCCGTGGGCGCAGAAGCAACCTGAACAGTGATGGTGTGCCCGTTGCCATCGAGGTCGCCTTTAAAGGAATAGTCGCCCTCGGCGCCCCTCAGCTCGTTGGTGTCTATCGTAAAGTCATCGGTCAAACGATATGTGCCGGATCTTGTCCCGGTATCATTCAAGAGAGCAATGAGATCTGCTTTATTTGAAATCTCCGTTACTTCTTCGTCTGTATCCTCGGACGCAGCTAATGCCATTGTAGACAAGAGGCACGCAAAAACACTAAAGATCAAAAATATATACAATATATGGCGTTTCATTTTGCTTTGCTCCTTAACGATCTTCTTTCTTCGTATATCAGCTTATAGGCGGATACCATATCAAGCAAGCAGCCATCTATGGCATATTTTTCTACGTGTTCGTGTATATTTCAAATATCTGTACCGAACAAATCAATAGTTTCTTTTGCAAATCATTCTCACACGGTCTTAATATTTGATACTGACCTTATTCTGCACAGAATCGGCATTTTGTCCGAATTGTGTCCAATTATGAGTCTCTACGGGCTGCAATATTTGTACTAATTGTAACATCAGATTGATAAAAGCGCAACCTTTAATATGTGCTTTAGACATAGAAAGTCAGGCTTTCAAAATGCAAAATGTTGATTTTGCTGCATCGTCAAACCGATCTTTTTAAGCTGCCGGCTCGTTTTGCTTTCATTATGAGCACTTCAGATTTGACCATTTAGTAATGGAGGCCATGCAGGTATACCGTATCGTTGGGAAGGGCACCTGTGACGTTAATTTGTGCGTGTGTTCTTTGCCATAAAATCACATTTCTGCCATGAGGCTGTAAGCCTGGCAGCCAGCGAGGGCATCGTGCTGCGTCACTAGCGATCCCATTACTCGATACTCTCAAATCCTGCCTCGCGCATAACGACTTGGAAAATGCGGATACTAATTCCTGCACATAGAAAAATAAGCAGGAGGTATAGTAGCCTCCGGCATTTGTCCGCGAAGGCGGCTGTAAAAGCGTTGTACCCGTGGGAACGCTTCTACATAAACGTTGAGTTTTAAGGTAAAATGTGAAAAGGTAGAAACATGGATGTCAAAGCGCCGCCAGTTCGGCGGAACGCCTGTAGCGGAGAATTCAAAGCTGCTATAAAACAATAAAAGGCCGCATTCTGCGGCATTTTATTGTTCCTGACGGTGTCGTAAAACGCGATACGATCAATAGCATGTTGCTGGTCTCGACATCTGAATCCATGCCAAACGCTGAATGTGCTCAGCGAGCGTATGTCGGCCTCCATTTTTATAAACACTCAGAAGTGCACGTCTTCCGGAGGCTTCGCTTATAGAGAACCGAAAAGCATACAGTAAATCTGTCGCGGTGAGTGAAAGCGGTCAGTCTGTCTCGTCAGCCATTCTATATCCCTTGTATTTGGCATAGCGGAACAGGATCGCCGCGTCGGCGAAGTGCGTCTCGGATTTATCAAGCTCGGTGTCTGCAGACTTTGCCAAACGCGCCGACTCCTGCTCCGCCAACAATATACAGTGCATGAACGACATGCTCAAGAGCGATACCACAGTGCCGGCCACGGGCTATCACACCGAGTGCGGTCTTGAAGACGCACTGGACGAACTCGGCGTTGATTACGACGTTGCAGGCAATGCCGTCAAGCCCCGCAAGCTCATAAATGCGACAAACGAGGCATATCTGGCCGTTGGGCATATGTAAGTTGAAACCGGAGCATAACAATACAGCCGCCCGTAATGTGGGCGGCTGTATCTGTGTTATTGTTTGATTTTTTTGTAAGGGGCCATGGTCAACGCAAGCAGACAGCAGATCAGGCCAAATACCGCGAAGCCCGCCAGAACATAGAACGCTATAACGTAGCTCGTCGCCTCAGCTATGGCTCCAACCAGGACTGAAACCAGCGCACAGCCTAAATAATACGCACCCATGAAAATGGGATTGATCTCATTATAGCTTTTCCGTCCGAATATGGAAGGTACGAGCTGCGAAGATATAGCGTTGCCGGCTATGCCCCACATAAGGAAGAGAAGCGCTATGTACAGCAGTGCCGATACCTGGCTGCCGGACCAGATGCATTCAAGTATTATACCTATGGCGAAACCCAAAAAGACAAATATCAGGAACGCCTTCCCGCCCCATTTTTGCATGACAAGTCCGGTTAAATACGACCCGAGCATGCAGGCAATAGACAGCAGGCTAAGTATAGTGGCAGAAGTCGTAGCCTCAAGTCCATATGTCTGCCAAAAGCTAGTTGCATAGGTCGACATGCCGGCCATCATCATGGCAGCCATAGCTATTCCTATGAACAGCAAATAGAACGACGGCGTCTTAAGCGCTTCGGAAACTGACAGTCCGCCGACCTCCGGTGCTGCCGATGCTTCACTAGCGGTATTATGGGTTTCCTCTTGTACGGGCGGCTTGAGGAAAAACAGGTTCGCTACGATGCCGATGACGGCGGAAACGATGCCAAATATAAGGAACGAAACTCTCCATCCAACTATTGCATTCACTTGGCCCATCACGAACTGGTATACGGCGCTTCCAAGTGTCATGATAGCAAAAACCAGAGCCAGCGTACTGGAGATTTTTTTGCCAAAATACCCTGTGTGCGCAACCAGCAGTCCGGCTACACAGGCGTGCATACCCAGAGCGAGGATGAAGCCGGAAAGGCAGCCGGCCACGTAAAGCCAAATAACATTAGGAGCAAGGTAATGCATAAGGCCATAGCCGAATGCACAAACAGATGAAATGAAGAGGGTCACCCTGGGGGTAAGTTTGCTTATAATTTTACCGCCGACAAGGCTTAGTATGAAGCTGAATATTGTACCGACTGTGACCGCTACCGCTATCTTTGCTGATGTTTCTCCAAAGGCTGTAACGAATTCGGGAAGATTGAGTGCAAATGTGTTGGTCATTCCGCCATGTGCAAACATGATCAATGCGCAGCCAACTGCCGTCAAAAGAGCATTTTTCTTAGATTTGTTCATAGTTTATCCCCCTATATTGAGCCGAGACGGTCTTGATCATTCTGAAATTATGTCGTTCAAAATAGATCTGTAGTCATCTGCCGTCATCTTGTATGAAAGGAAGTATGGCGATCCAAGACGGCTTGCCATTGACATAAAGTCATCCTTATCCAGGCCATATTCCGCTGCAGTCTTGAGACCCAGACGTTTCCTGAAAGACAATACAGCTTCGTAGAGTCTGTCCCCGAGCCCGTATGCCCGGCTGTCGACGCCTATCACATTTGCTATCCTGCCCATCTCCGTTGGAAGCTTTCCGGAGAGGAATTTCAGGCAGGCCGGCGTAACGATAGCACAGCAGTCCCCATGAGGAATATGATATTTGGCTCCTATCATATGTGCGATTTCATGTCCGAGGTTGATAAGGGAATCACTAAAAGCCACGGCAACTGCCGATGCAGCAAAATGCATATACTCCCTTGCCTCTACATCCTGTCCATTGGCATATGCCCTTTCGAGATACGTCCACACAATATCTATGCACTTTAGTGCAATTGCCTCCGACATAGGGTTCCACATAGATGAGGAGATGGTCTCGACGGCATGCGCAAACACGTCGAATCCACATGATGCCGTCAGTTTCGGAGGCATGGTCATTGCCCAGTCAGGATCTACGATCGCCAGATCCGGTATGCCTGTAGATACGAACAGATTGTTTTTTGCATTATTAAGACGGGTATTGCTGATGACGGTAGACGGCGAGCAATCAGCGCCGGTTCCCGATGTTGTGGGTATAAGGATCATCGGGACTCCGGGGTTCGGCACCTTGGCATCAGGACCCAGCTCAGCAAAATACTGATCAATGGGGAAACTGCTATGTATAAGGGTGTTTATTGCCTTTGCTGAATCCATCGCGCTGCCACCGCCTATACCAATAATGCCATCGATGTTTTCATTGATCGCAACTCTCGCGCCTTCTTCGACGCTGACGTCTGTAGGGTCTGGGATCACATGGTTCCAAACGCACAGCTCCAAGTCTGAGAAAGTACTTATAAAGTCCTTGAAGTTCGGCTGTTCCGACAACCATTCATCGCAAACTATAAGCACTTTGCGGCAGCCCATTTCCTTCATTTTAGCTGCTGCAGTGTTAGACGTGCCCCGTCCGAACAGCATGGGGCATTTTCTGGATATAAGGAACGAATTCATTAAGACACCTCTTAAAAAGCTGTAGAGAGTTTTCGTAATTGCTGCCGAGTTCCATTGAATGAGCTCGGCAGCAATTCAGGTTTTAAAAACCCGGCTTATAGTGCTGTAGATCCAAATCAATCGAAGTTGTAGACCACGTTAAATGCATCATGTATTGCATTTATAACGTTGCCTGCGCGTCTTGCGCTTCCTATTTCATATATTTCAACGTTCTTGCCGACCAAATCATAGGCCATAGACTTGTTGGGCTTCAGACCAATAGACATTACGACCTTATCGGCCTTTACGGTGATCGGTTCGCCGCCCTCAGTGGGTTCAACGACCGCGCCTTCGTCAGTGACCGCAACTATTTTGTGTCCGGTCATTACGGTTATTTTCTGGTCGTCTATCATGTCGTTGAGCATCATCTTATGAGCGCTGGTAACATACTCGCTGGACAGGATAGACGGAAGCGCTTCAACGATGGTAACCTTTTTGCCAGACTTGGAGAGATCCACAGCCGTTTCGCAGCCTACCATGCCGCCGCCGACAACGACCACGTTTTCTCCAATGTCTGCATGCTTTTCGAGCAGTTCGACCGCAGATATGGCTTTTTCGATGCCGCTTATAGACTTCGGCATTATGGGCGAAGCGCCGACGGCAAGTATCACAGTGTCAAATTTGCCGCTGTCTGCCATTTCAGGGGTGAATTCCGTTTCCATATGGATGCACACGTTTTTTTCTTTAAGCTCAGCTATATACCAATCTCTCAGCTGGTGTATCTCCTGCTTAAAAGCGTGCGCTCCGGCAGCATTGAGCTCGCCGCCAAGAAGGGAGGATTTCTCAAAGAGCTCCACACTGTGTCCGCATTCGACGGCCTCACGTGCAGCTTCCATTCCAGCCGCTCCGCCGCCCACCACAGCGATCTTTCTCGGATGGATGGACTTCTTGGGAAGAGTATTGATCTCATTAAACGCTCTGGGATTAACAGCACATGTGACATACTCGCCAAGGCCGAGGTCGAGATGGCGTCCAATGCAGCCGATATTGCAGCCAATGCACGGCCGGATCTTCTCGGGCTTTCCGGACTCGACCTTACGAGGTATATACGGATCTGCCAGAGAGGGTCTGCCAAACATAAAAGCATCTGCTTTGCCCTTTTCGAGGGCGTCGGCACAGAGGTCTATATCGTTCATCTTAGAGCGGGCAATTATCGGAATGCTGACGTTCTTTTTTATTTGTTCATACAGATCTATGCCGTGTCCCTTATCCATGTAGCACGGAGGGCATGCATAATAGAACGAATCATAGGTGCCGGTGTCAGTCATAATCGCCGCGTATCCATATTCTTCGAGCATCTTGGCGATCTCAATAGCTTGCTCAAGAGTACGGCCGGCTTCTTCATCGCCATGCAGCGAGGCTTTATTCAGAGCCTTGATATAGCTCTTGACGCCAAGACCCATGGTCACGGGATAATCGCTGCCGCAGACTTGGTGGATACCGTCCACGATTTCCTTCACGAGCCGCATCTGGTTCTCAAGCGTCCCGCCGTATTCGTCTTCACGTTTGTTCGTAATGGACATAACGAACTGATCAAGCAAATAGCCCCAATGGAGGGTATGTATATCGACGCCGGCGAAGCCCGACTGCTTCGCGATCGCCGCAGCTTTGATGACGCAGTCGCGCTTTTTGTGGATCTCATCGACGGTGAGCGCTTCAGAAGTCATCTGAGGATATCCAAACACTTCTGCGGGCGACGGCGATTTGAACGTAGGATAGTTGCGTCCGACGCCAAGACCGACCTCGCAGAAAAACTTTGCTCCGTAAGAGCTGAGCCTCTCGTTGAGCCTTGTGGCGGCAGGATAGAATATCTCCGGATGGTTTAGGAAGCTGGGCGGCGACATTGGTTCAACTTCGTTGTCAACGAGCATGACGCCCGTGTAGATCAGTCCGAATCCGCCCTTGGCCCGCTCTACGAAGTATTGCATGCCTCTTTCAGTAAATGCACCGTTGCTGTCGACATACGCCGGCACACCCATCGGAGCGACCACGAAGCGGTTCTTGATCTTTTCCTTGCCTATATTGAACGGTGTAAACAGTTTCTTTATTTTTTCGTCCATAATGCTCTCCTTACTAACTCTTATACGAGCTGTTTGTTGTACTCTGAGTCCAATTATTTGACCGCTTCATGAAGGAGATCAAGGATCTCTTCTCTCGTTACAGGCCTGGGGCAGAGATACGAAACAACGTCCATAGGCGTCAGCTCAGCAATGCGCTCAAGCTGTTCCTCAGTATAGTTAAGATCCTTCATCGACGGGCATCCAACGGACTTAACGAATGCGGCAAGTGCATCAGCAACGGTGTTGCCCGCAGTCACGGGATCGAGGCCGCTGACATCTACGCCCATGGAGCTTGCGACCTTTTTCACCTTCTCAGGTGCCGCAGCGCACAGGTATTTGACAGCCCAGGGCAGAGCAGCGCCGCAGGCGATGCCGTGAGATGTTCCGGCGGCAGCGCCCATAGACTGAGAAAGCGCATGGTCTACATTGCAGCACTGATCTATAAACGCCATGCCGGCCGCCATGCTCGCGTAACTCATCATATTGCGCGCCTCCATGTCCGTCGGGCAGGCAATGGCACGAGGAAGATTCTTCATTATGATGCCGATCGCGTCATACGCTATGGCTTCGCTGAGAGGATTTACATTATATATGCTCGTAATGCATCCAACGCAGTGCGTAAGCGCATCGAGGCCGGTTTCAGCAGTTATATCCGGGGGCAGCTCCACAGTGAGAACCGGGTCGACAATAGCGAGATCTGCAAATGTATCACCATTGCCAACGGAGATCTTCCTGTCAAGATCAATGAAGTGAACGACGCCGCAGTACGTCATTTCACTGCCAGTACCAGTGGTAGTGGGGCACAGGATCAAGAAAACGCCGGGAATGCAATCAGCCATGCTTTCAGGCGAAATAAAATCGGCAATAGTCTTTCCGGGGTTGTTGATGATAATGTTTATGCTCTTAGCGGTATCCATGGCTTTTCCGCCACCAATAGCGACCACGGTATCAGCCTTGAAGTCCCTGGCGATCTGGGCGCCCTCGTTAATGGTGAAATCCGGCGCATCCTGTATCAGGTTGCTGTAGACGACACTGTCAATGCCTTCTTCACTGAGTTTGTCCTGAATTTTGCTGGCGAGGCCATTATTAACGAAATGGGGTGTTACGACCAGGAAGGCTCTCTTGAGGCCGCGATTCTTCATCTCGGTCGGCAGACTATAAATAGAGTTTTCGCCAAAAATCAAATGCGGCTTTGAAAAGATAGTGAAGTTCATGTTTTCTCCTCCTGATAATGTGATGAATTTTGAGCGCTCAATAAACAAATAAACAAATGCATTTTGCTTGTCAATAGATTATCATTTTCTCTCTTTGTTGTGAAATACCAAATTATCATCGGTTTTCAGCTTTGTTATCATAAATAATTATAAAAGGCGCCCTGCGCAGCTCAAGCAGGACGCCTTTTATGGTTGCCTATAAGCATTTTGTATCAATACTCATATGTGAACCCATTTGAAACAGGTCCATCATTCTTTGACCGCCTCATTGATACAATAAATAAATTTATTTACGATGTCACTTTTCTCATTATACGCCACCACCTGGTGACCTATACTCACCTGACCTTCTATCAGGGGGATATTCCGAAACTCATCGCCGAAGCTCAGCAGCAGTTCATTTGTGAGTATTCCAGGCAGGAAATAGTACTTGCCGGTACTTAAATACAGCAATACTTCTTCATAAGAGCGGCAATTGATGATCTCACCCGGTTTGATATCCATAGAGCCCATCCATTGAAGTATTTTTGCTTTAATGATCGGGTTTGCGCTGAACAGCGAAAGGCACGGCTCGCCATTTAGATCCATCAAACTTATTTTGTTTCGATCATAGAGCTTATGTCCGCGGCACACCAAAGCCGAGGAGACATTTTCCTTTATCACCTCATAACTGGTGCCGGGAATGTCCTCGACCTCGGCTTTTGACGCCACAGCAACATCCACCAATTTTTCAGAAAGGAGGCGAAACATGTTCGAATCCGTATAGCTTTCGGGTATGATCTCAATATCCGGCCATGCATTGCTCATCCTTTTAATGGCTTTTATTGTTGTGATCAGTGGGAATGAGGTGGAAACCGCTATTCTCAACGTTCCGGAAATACCCGCTCTGAATCGATTGATATTAAGGAGCAGTTTATCCGTTTCGTCTATTATCTTCACCGCTTCCTTGTACAAGAATTTGCCGGCATCAGAGACTGCTTCAATGCTCGTTCCGTGCTTAATGAAAAGTTGGATTCCCAATTCAGATTCCAGAGATTTCATCCTTCTGCTAAGTGCAGGTTGAGATATAAAAAGTTTTTCGGCTGCTTTTGTAAAGTTCTTCAAATCGCATATCGTAACAAATGATTCAAGAGCAACTAGATCCAAAACAAATCACCCCGGTTGTTATATTTTCAATTCTTTTTGAGCCTAAGATACTCTCCATTCCTTCAAGTTGAAGAACATGCAATCGATATTTGAAGTGCTGTATGCTAACATTTTAATTATATATGTGAAAAGAATAACGGTCAATTAATTAATATGCATTTAAAATGTGATATCATATGCGTTCAAGTTATAAATGTAAGTTCCGGAATAGTCAAAAATTTTCTAGCCAGCGTATTTATTACTGATCAGTCTAAGGTAATGCGGTCAACAAAGTAACCGGTTACCAAAACGGCATCTTACAAAATCAGTTGCATATTTGCCTTCAATTATGCCAGATCAGTCAACAGAATGGCAATTGCTGTCCCCCGTCTGCGCCAACAGACGAATTCGGGGCGGCATTTCTTTTTGTCTCAGTTATCAATTGGCAAGTCTCCTTTCAGGCCGTTTAGAATTTGGGCAATCAGATTTATGGTTTCGAGCAGCCCGTCATTGACCGGCTGCCCATCGTCAATTCTCTTCAACTCGCCGAGCACTTCAGATAGCTGGCTCCGCAAAGCCTTATACACCCGCGGGCTGGGCTGCACGACCACGTCCCGGTCAAGCAGCTTCTTCGTGATGTAGTCCTGCTTTGTAAGCCCCGAGAGCCGCACAGCGGTGTCGAGCTGAGCGGCTTCCTCCGGTGACATTCTGAAACCTATGGTCTTATTCCTCCAACGGTTGTGCTCATCTCGATTCTTCGCAGACACTGTTACGCGCTCCTTTCCTGATTCAATTTTTCTGCCATGTCTTTCTGCACGGTCGGAAACAGATGGGCATAACGATAAGTTATCTCCACGCTTTCATGTCCCACCCTCTGGCCAATCGCAACTGCTGAATACCCCAAGTCTATCAACAGCGACACATGGCTGTGGCGCAAATCGTGTATGCGTATTTCTTTTACTCCCGACGCCTTGCAACCGTATTCCATTCCACGTTTAAGCTGGTGCTTGGATAGCTGAAAAATTCGTTCATCCTCTACCGGCTCGTAAAGCAGACTCAGATAGTCCTTGATTTCATCGCACAGAAAATCCGGCATTTGGATAACCCTATTGCTTTTCTTGGTCTTAGGTGTCGTTATAACATCCTTGCCTTGTAGCCTCTGGTATGACTTGTTTATTCGTAGCGTTTTTCTGCTAAAGTCAAAGTCCGCGGGCGTCAGCGCCAGCAACTCGCCCTCGCGTATTCCGCACCAATAGAGCAGCTCAAAGGCATAATACAAAGCCGGTTTGTCCATCATAGCTTCCGCAAATTTCAAATACTCGTCTTTTGTCCAGAATAGCATTTCTTTCTTCTCCTCGCCGCCCATGCCACCGGCCTTTGCTGCCGGATTGAGTTGCAAACCGTAATACTTTACGGCATGGTTGAAAATACAGCTCAACTGAGCGTGGATGTTTTCAAGATAATCCTGTGAGTAAGGCTTGCCCGCCGATGTAGTCAGCGTCCTCATCTCGTTTTGCCACTCCATGACATCCAATGCGGTTATCTCGGACAGGATGCGGTTTTTGAAGTACGGAAGAATTTTTGTTCTAATTATGTGCTCCTTGCTCAGCCATGTATTGAGCTTGAGTTTAGGTTTCATATCCCGTTCGTAGAGCTTTACGAAGCTCTCGAATGTCATCCCCACATCTGCCTGCTTCTGCATCAGGAACTCCCGCTCCCATGCGAGCGCCTCTTTTTTAGTAGCAAAACCTCGTTTGAGCTTTTGCTTGCGCTCCCCTCGCCAATCTGTGTAGCGGAACTGGACGTACCACGAGCCGTTATCCTTGTTCCTAAACGCCGCCATCAGGCATCCCTCCTTTCCGTTTCGCCGTAGCAGAACTTCTCGGTGAAATACTTTCTGCTCACTCTGCCTGAGATGGTCAGGAAACCTTTCTCACGCAGCTCGGCGTTCAGCCGCTGGATGAGCTTGTAAGCGTAGGACTTGGACACGCCCAACTCCTGCGCCACATCGTCCACTCTCATAAAGCTGTGTTCGTTCAAATAATCTTTTCCTCCTTTGAATTTGATTTTTGGCATAATATCCCCTTATTTCGTGTCGGATACTTTCTTGTCGCCTCCGATTTGCCCGGGCGATTATCTATTACGCCTTACTAAGCATTACTGCTTAGCTTTGTCCTTATTCTACTACGCATATATGTTTAAGTCAAGAGGATGAAACTAAACAAAATATTTTAAGTTTCGCTTGACAATCTTAAACATATATGCTATATTAGCTGCGAAGAAACCTTTGGATTGGAGCGATCGACATGGCGATAGGCGAACGCATACGCTATTTCCGCAACAAGCGCGGCATGACGCAGAAGTACCTTGGGACGGCGGTGGGCTTCCCGGAGAAGTCCGCAGACGTGCGTTTGGCGCAGTACGAGTCCGGGACGCGCTCGCCGAAAGCTGAGCTTACGAAGGCACTGGCCGAAGTGCTGGACGTTTCACCGCTGGCGCTGTCAGTGCCGGACATCGACTCTTACGTTGGATTGATGCACACGCTGTTCACGCTGGAGGACTTGTACGGTTTGCGGATTTCAAGCGACGCCGGCGACATCACGCTGCGCGTAGACCCGCGCGCGGGTAAAGACGCAGACGGGCTGCACAAGATGCTCTGCGCATGGGCCGAACAGTCTGAAAAGCTCAAGGCCGGTGAAATAACGCAGGACGCCTACGACGCATGGCGCGACCACTATCCGCAGCAGGACACGACACAGCGCTGGGCGGGCGTCATGTCGCGGGGATTGAACGATATGCTGTTTAGGGATAAATAACAAAAAGGCTCTGCCGATTTTAAGTCGGCAGAGCCTTTTGCTCTAACGTGTATCAAGTTGAGGACGCACCTGCAAACCACCCGCTATTTCCTGCGGAAATGAATGATTGCTAAAAATAAGGTGCTATCAGTCTGCTATCAAGCGGGGAAGCGGAAAATCAAAAAGTCAGTGTTTATGCGAGCTTGCGGGCCCTCATATCCACTTTTTACTCATTCCCACTCGCTCCTGTCAGGGATATTCTAAACGGATTTGCTTATGGGATTTAGCTCAGAGTGTTTCTATTGTTTTCATTATCCAGATAGTTTGGGCTATCTGATTTTTTGTTGCCATGGTGTTGCCATGAAAGATTAGGCATGACGTAGAAACTGCTTTTCGTCGCAATACTTCTCCATACCGGTTAAAATTTCTTGTATAAACTGAATGACGGTGTCTTTAATGGTTTCTAAATCTGTTAGGGTCAGATCTCTAGCGCAATGGCTAAAGCTTTCGTCACCGTGTGCCAGAGAGTTGCGCTTTTTCTTTACCTTTTCCAAAACTTGACAATCATCTGTAACTTGATAACGAATCCTATGGCGATCACATATATCCTTGATTTGCTTGGCATTTAGATTACCGTTTACTCCAAGCATACCCTTTGTTAATGCCAGTGGGGTGTTTTGCGTTATATCAAGCACTATATTTCGAACTCGGTTTGTGTATGTAGTTAATCCCGATTCTGGCTTATATATTTCTTTTATTTTGTAGTCTCTCCAAATATTCTGAATTTCATCAATGACGGCTCCATACGAACAATTTTCACGTTCAAGTTGTTCATATATTTCTAACATACCTGTTGTAAATGTCGCCTCAACAAGATTATACAGCATCAGAAGGAAATTGGATTTCATGATTCTAAAAAAGCGCTGGTTATCAATTGTGTTAAGAGCGTTCTTAGTTTCGTCATCTATGTCTACCATAACAGAATAGTAAAACTCTATTTCGTTTTTCCGGTCACCAAATACTTCATGTGTCGTAATCATTAGTTTCGCCCCAGCAATTTGTCGCGCACATACTCCACACGGGCCGCAAGCTTACCTTCGTTATTGCTAGCATCCGATGTCGTTAGTTCCTTGAACTCCTCCGAATTGAGCCAATCGACATTATCAATATGTAAGTCCGGCCTCTCCTTAAGGGCTAGCGCTACGCCAACCGAAATAGCTTCAAAACGAACGCGCGGAGTAGTTGTTGCATTTTTGCTTTTTGCAAAGCCAAACTCAAAATTATCATGGACAAAAGAAAGCATACCCTCAAAATCAGACCTATATTGTTCTTCATCAAAAGTGTGAAGATTTTCAGATAAGAATTGATTCAGGAATTGACTCACTTCATGTTCAAACTTTTTATAATTATACAAATAGGCAAAGAATCGAAGAACCAACTCAAACCGCTCTTGACGAACGGCCTTGCTTTTAGATACCGGACATAGAGTCACGAACAGTTCATTTCTACAACATTCTTCCACAAAGTCAGTCAACGGTCCAGGATACGAACCTCTCCGAACTTCCGAGTCGGAAGCTTTTACACCAGAGGTATTGATTCGATTAAACAAATCTTGGCGAATATCGGGTGTAGTTTTCTCGTCTAAGACCACTACTCTGAATGTGCGATTTAAAAATTTACGCTGTGTCGCAGTGGATAAATCAGAAAAAGAAAAACCGTCAAGTAGATTTAACTTTGGCAATCGCGATAGCCGCATTTTCCCGTTTACAAATTCGTTTAGTGTTTGCATTCTTTGGGCACCGTCAATGATTTCGAGTCGTCCATCATCACATCCCGCAAAGAACATAAATGGTATAGGAAGTCCTAGCAAAACAGATTCAATAAACAAGGAGCGGTTATTTGCCTTCCAAACATATTGCCTCTGATAATCCGGGATGAAAAAGTCTCCACGCTCAAATTTAGAAAGCAGTAGCTCAACGGTATAATCTTTTGTGTCATAATCTACTTGGCGTTGCATTGTTTGAAGCTGCGTTTCAGCCATAGTGATTTGTTCAATCGTTATTTTTTTCTTTGCCATCAGTATACCTCCGAATATGTTCTATGATACTGATTCCGATGACTTCTCCCAACCTTACAGGAACAGCATTCCCAATTTGTACCCCTAACTTATGCTTATTTAAAATATCCGTTGATCTAAGAAATTTGTAATCCCGCGGAAAAGACTGTAATATTGCACCTTCGCGTAATGACAAAGCACGATCTTGTTCTGGATGTCCGAAGCGCCCATTACCATAACCATAAAATTGAGTTGTTATTGTTGGCGAAGGAGCATCCCATAACATTCGTCCATATACAGATGGATAAGTTTTCCCTGTACTTTTTTTGTGACACACTAACTGAAGTTCCTTATCCCAGTCGCGCCATGTTCCTCCCGGAACCGATTGCCGTATGCGCTTAAGGTTTTTATCTGAAAGAGCTGTGGCAGAGTGTAATAGATCGTTAGGATCTGCCGAACCGGCAATCAATGGCGGAAGATCTCCAATGGCATCCCGCACAGTAACATATGTTTCCGGGGTATGGGTGGGAGGGATTAGTGATATATCGCCTAACAAAGACGCTAATAAAACCAGCCGTTTTCGGCTTTGTGGAACCCCGTAGTCCGGGCAGTATACCGTTTTATGAAATATGTGGTATCCGCAATCTTCAAGTTTATCTATAAAATCTTTAAAGACGTGAGTTTTCTCAAGCTCCGGCACATTTTCCATGGCAACTATGGCAGGGCAAACTTCCTTAGCCAATTTACCAAAGGAGTATAGGAGCCGCCACTTTTCGTCTTTATAGCCGTCTTTTCTATATCTTTGTGTATATTTTGAAAAAGGTTGGCACGGAGCACATCCTGCTAATATGCGTATGTCGACATTTGCAGGATAGAGCGCTTGAAGTTCAGACGGCGTAACATCTGTAATATCTTTTTGAATAAATACAGAGTTATTATTTTCTTCATATGCGTATTGACAGCTAGGCTCAAAATCAATTCCTGCAACGACATTAATCCCGGCTTGTTCTAGCCCTTTAGTCAATCCTCCAACACCGCAAAACAAATCTATTGCAGCATAAGGCATATACTGTTAGTCCCCCTTGCCGCGCATGAAAATTCTCATAAACATAGAGAAAAACGCTTATTATATAAATGACTTTAATCGGTCCACAAGTGTGGATTCATTTTTCTTTTTCAACTCGCACTCCCAAATCCGCAACACCGTCCAGCCGCGCGCCTCGAACATTGCCGTCACTTCTTTGTCGTGCTTCATGTTCCGCTCGCGCTTTTTCTGCCAATATTCTTGATGTTCGGCGGGACGAGTGTTCCGGCAGTCATGCCCGTGCCAGAAACAACCGTCCACAAACACAGCGATTTTCTTCTTTGGGAACACGAAATCTGGATGCCCTTTTACCGGGTAGTTTCTCCGCCAGCCTGTAATCCCGTTCTCTTTGAATACTTCAATCAACCGCAGTTCCGTGGACTTGTTCTTTTTAGATTTGACCTGACGCATAATATCAGATCGCTTTTCTGCATCGAAAACATCAGCCACGGCAATTCACCTGGCTTCAAACTCTATGCGAAGGCTGGGATCGGTTTCCGCTTCCAGCACGATCTTGTTGTATCGGTCAATGATGCCGGAGAGCGTGGAGTTTCTCTTGGACTCGTCAAAGAGACTATGCTCGTAGATGTTGGCGGACAAGAACTGTTGAATATCCCACACTTCAACGCGTCCGGCCAGACCGGCGTCCTCGGCAAGATTGAGTGCGGTATGTACGCGCTCAAAAATTGTGATGATGACGGGGTGGCAACCGGCGCGGAGATTTGCTTTGCACTTTTCAATCAGCAACGCGCCGGGCATGGTCGTACAGTGAATAACCGTATTTCCGATGACAAAATCGCCGTTGCGGTCTGTTGGGCCGTCCGCTACAGAGGCTCCATGAATTTCAAAAGAACCTTCCGGCAGAATCAAGCAGAGTTTCGCCGCCACAAGATGCTGCAATACTGTGCCGAGATACTGTGTTCCAGCGTTCTGCTTCTGACGCTTTTTTGCCTGCTCAAACAGATCGTCCAGGTTTGCGCCGATTGTTTTGGATGTGTCGGCGGTTAGGACAAACGGCTGGTTTCTAAAGTATTCGCGCACCTGTTCGGCCCAAAAGTCCTCGACTATGGCGAAGTCCACCGCTTCCTCTGCGTTCCATGCGTTCAGAAAGTCCACATACTTAATCATCAGGCCCATGCTGCCTCTGCTGGTTCTTCCGCCTTCGGAGGATAGTTGCTGGGTGATGCCGTGCTCTTTCAAAATCTTCTTCAAGTTCGCTCCGCCAAGCCCTGCCACCTGTCCTTTACTGCTTGTCTGGAAGTCGTCGGGGTTCAAGGGAAAAGCCTTATCTCTTACCATGCGGGTAAACTGCACGACCAAAGAGAGAGGCCCTTTCGTAGTAATATGGTTTTCAGCTTGAAAGACTTTCAAGCGTTCTTCGGGACTAATCATTATATACCGCCTCCGCAATTTTGGTTAGGAATCGCTCCCCTATAAACTGTGCGACCGGCGCGGCCACTGCGTCGCCCATCGCTTTATATCCGTCGTTATAACTTCCGGGAAGTTCAAAGCTGTCCGGCGCTCCCATCAGTCTGGCCGCTTCGCGCACAGTCAAAAGCCGCGCGTGTGTCTGGCCATTTTTTTTGACTACAAGATACTGCTTACTACTCCCGCCTTCCGGCGTCCGCAAGCAACCGGCGATTCCATCAAAGCGGAGCTCCAACTGTTGCGTTCCGTTCCTCGTCCTGCGATAGCCTGTGGCGTACACAGTATCGTGCGCCCGCAATTTGTCCCAATGCCGTTCGGGGACCAGACGCAAAACATCGTCTTTATCAAAGGTTGCGTTATCCTCGACAATATCTTTGAGGGATACGGCGCGACGCGAGGGCTTTTCCGTATGCCACCAGACCCATCCCGGCAGTTCGCGGCCCAACTGCGTTGCGGCGCTGTTATGGAGCCAGCATGGCCCGTCACCCACCAATTCCTCTGGAATGGGACAGTCCTCTTGTACGGCGATAATGAATACTCTCGGCCTGGACTGTGGAACAAAGTGGGACGCGTTCAGCAAAACAGCTCCGCATTGATACCCTCGCTCCACGAGCGCCATATGAAGAACTCTATAATTGTCGCCGCCGTTTGTCGAAAGCAGACCCGCCACGTTCTCCAGCAAGAGAATCTTCGGTTTATCGTCCATCTCATCCAACACGCGCAACCATTCCCACACCAAACCGCTACGGGACGCATGGATTCCGCCGATAGAACCTGCCAAAGATAAGTCTTGGCAGGGAAAGCTGGCCCACGAAAGATGGGCAAACGGTAGATCGGCGCCCTTGATGTTCTTGATGTCGTCCAGAACAAACCGTTCGCACCCGAAATTGGCTTCGTAGACGGCGGCCTTTTGTTCGCTGATGTCGTTTGCCCAAACAGGCGCGAACATCCCCCTTAGTCCATACGCCACAAGACCGCTGCCGGCAAAAAACTCATGCATCGTCCAAGGAGCGGAAGATAGGTCAATATTCTGTTTTTGATACATGGTACTTTGAAGGATCATTTCTTTCCCTACCTTGTCCTCGCTTATCACTTGTCGGCTTCTCGGCGTTTTCCGGGATAATCCAGATACGACTCATACGCGACGCGCCCGCTATGCGGTTTTCTTTGCATAATATCTGAACTTGCCGCGGGGTCACGCCCCACTTCTCGGCGGCTTCTTGAACCGTTATATATCCATTCACTTGTGACACCTCATAATCACTATGGATGCGTACACCAAACCAAGTATATTATATTCGTTTAAGCGAAATAAAGCAAGCCCGAATATGCAATTTGCAAAAGAAAAGGCGCCGCCCGCAGGGAACCACTCTCCCCACGGGCGGCGTTCAATCACTTCTTACCTTGCTGCAAGTTCTGGATATTCTTCTTTGCCAGCTCACTGGCCGCCTTCCGGCGCTCTGTGCTGTACGGGGCGTTCAGCTTGAAACTGAACCGCCCTTTCCTGATCTCAAATGTGAGACAACCGTTCTCATCATCTTCCACCAACCGGCACTCGGCCGGGTACTTTCCCGCATACTCACTCAAACGTTTTTTGAGGGAAGTGTTGTAGGTACACACATCAATGATGGGGCTTGCCTCGTCAAAAAAGACACTAGTTGTCTTTTGCTTCTTGGAAAGACCTGTTCTCATAAAACCTCCGCATTTTCATAAATTTTCTCCGGCTCTACACCGGCAAAAGTAAGCGGATTTTCAGATAGAAAGCACCCAAACGATACATGATTCAGTTCAGATGCCTCTATCCGCAAAAATCCTATTTTCTCAGCTCTACACGGGATTACCGCGCATCCCGGTCATGCCGCTGCTTTTGACTGCGTTTCTGCTCTTTTTCCGCCTGTTCCTGCTGCTTGACAGCAGCCACCGTTTCGGCTACCCGCTCCGGCCCATAGGCCCGGCACAGCCGGTGATAATCTCTGGCGGTCTCCTGCAATTCAGCATTTTCACCCCTGACCTCGGCCAATTGCTCCTTCAAATACGGAACCTCCGTATCATATTTGCGCTGCAACAGCTCGAATTTCTGACAAACATCCAGGTAAGCCCGGTAAACGGAGCGCACCACCTTGACGATCTTCTCCAATAACGGCTTGGACTTTTTCTCCCGGTAGGATTTGGCGGACTCCATCCGATCAGGGAGCGGCAACAGGTCCTCCGGGTCAGACGAATATTCTGCCGCCAACTTCTCCATGCTCTTGAGTTTGGGAGCCAACAGGCGGAGTTCGGTTTGCGCTTCTTTGGTAGATTTTTCGGCCTTTGCTTTATCTTCCTGGAGCTGGCCGATCTCCGCCTGAACCTCCGATTTTTCTGTTTGCAGCTCCGCCAGACGCGCCTGCTCTTTTTCCACCTTAAACTGCGTCACCGTCAGATGTTCCTCGGAGCTGCCGCGCTCACCGCGCTCCACATCGGCGTACCCGGCCTCACGCATATACTGGAAGAAATCGTCCTGCAACACGCTGTACGATTTTTTAAGGACAGGCTTGCCCTTCGCCGTTTTCAGCGGTTCGCCGGTGGCCTCATCCAGAACCGGCTTAGAGGCCCACTTCTTGCTCATGCTGACCTGCATAACCGTTTCTTTTACCTTGCCCACCAGCGACTTGTCCTTGCAGCGTTTGGACCAGCGGATCTGCTTCTCCACCACCGGCACATAGACCACATGGAGGTGGTAATGATACACATCCTGCCCCAGCGCCTCGGACATGGCCCGATTACGCTCGTCAGCGTGCATGACCGCTGAAAGGATGTACTGTTCGCCGCCCACGATTTTGATTGCAGCCTGATAGGCATCGTGGTAAAATTGTTTTGCGAAGTCATATCCACCATGGTTGAAAAAGTAGGCGGAGTTCACATCGAAGACCAGCTCCCCATAGCGGAAAGCGTCCTCCCTGATTCCCCGTGTGGAGATGATACCGTCTGCTTCCATCTGTCCAAACTGTTCCACATAGCCGCCGTCCGGTTTCTTGAAATGAACATTTAGATGGGAGCGTTCCGGAACAATGTCCTGATTGACATACGATTCTTTTTCACGCTCGTTGTGTTGCTGCGCGTTTTTCAGTTTGGGTGTGGTCAGTCTCATGTTTCTTGCGCTGGTACGATGAATACCGTCGCCTCTTGCCATAGAACTCCTTTCTCGCCCCACAAGGGCGGTTGAGATGCGGGTAGCTTTTGGGGGATGCACTTCTGCGGAAGTGTAATAACCCACTATGATACTTTCATCCTGCGGCTGCAAAGTATCGTGGGCTCTCCGAGGGGGAGTGCGGCTCCTGCGGGAGCCTCGCCGCCTTTTTCGGCTTACAGGTGATACCCACAGCCTCAAAACGCGGTGTGACCGGTGGCCTCCTCGCAACCGCGTTTGCTCCAATTCCGCCGCCCACAGGCCGGGAAAATTCACCGGATTCTCCCGGCCTTAACCATCTCCAAATCTGCGGATTTTTCGATGGGGACGGGGGATGCGGAAGGCGTATGCTGCCACCCAATTTGCCTTGTCTGCCAGCCACAGGAGCGTGTCACGCTCCTGTCCAAGCCAACAGGGAGAAGATTGACTTTCATGCTAATTTCATCCGCGAGATTAGTATGAAAGTAAACGCCTGTTACCAGCGAAAATCCGGGAATACGCCGCGCCGGTCCAGATACGCCTGCCGGGCCTGTTCCCGTTCTTCCGCGCTGGGTGCGGTCTTATATTTTGCATACAGCTCGTGCCGCACCAGGGCGTCCAGCTTCTGCTCCAATCCCTGCCGGATTTCATCCTCGTATTCGTCATCATAGCCGAGGTGATACTCCACCAACGCCACGAACAGGGCGTAGGGAATCTGCACATTTTTCATTCGCTTCCGCTCCTTTCCGCGACGGCTGCGACGATAGCGACGGTTGTTTGGATGGTAGCGTTTTCACCGTTGCAACCGTCGCTACCGTCGCGCCCATCCTCAACCACCTCAAAAGACGGAGCCTCTACCAACATATAGGTGAGCTTCACCTGTCGCCCGGCGTGCCGCGCCTTGTTTTCGTAGCTCACATGGTACTCATCCAACAACCTGCCGGATTTGACATTCAGATACTTGGTCAGCGCGTTTGCCGCCATACCCACCTGAACCGCTGCGGCCAGCTCCGAGGGAGAGCCTGTCCACTCCTGACGCTCAGTGGAAACCAGCTTTGCCACTGCTTCCAGCACCGGGTCCGGCGGTTCCCTGTGCGGTTCCGTTTCCATACGCTCCAAATTCCAAATCTGCGTTTCCGGGTCCTTTTTCAGATAGAGGATCTGATCCTGCTGGTCACGGCCCACCACATCGATGGTAGCCTCCAACGCAGTTCGCTTTTTCTTCTGCATCAGCAGCGACCCGTCCGCACAGCCCAGTAGGCCCGTGGTGCCGGAGATCATCTCGAAGGCGTCACCGGCGGGTTGCTTCCGAGTGTGGTGGACGGTCAACACGCAAATACAATGTTTGTCCGCAAACTGCTTGAGCTTGCCGACAATCTCATAGTCGCTCGCGTAGCTGTACGCCTCGCCGCCCACTTCCCGGATTTTCTGCATGGTGTCAATGATAATAAGCTTGGTGTCCGGGTGTTCCCGCATAAAATTCTCCAACTGCTCGTCCAGACCGTTCCCGATTTTCCCGGCAGCGGTGGCGAAGTGTAAATTGGGCGTGTCGTTCACGCCGTACATCATAAACATCCGGTTCTGGATGCGCTGGAAGTCATCCTCCAACGCAAGGTAAAGTACAGTTCCCTGATGGACTTTGCAGCCCCACAGCTCCTGCCCGGTGCTGACATGGTAGGCAATCTGCGCCACCAGAAACGACTTGCCGATCTTGGGCGCGCCAGCCAGAAGATATGCTCCCGAATGGAGCAGATTTTCAATGATGTGCGGGCGGCTTTTGTAGGAGGTCTGAAATAGCTCGGTCATGGTGAGCGTATGCAGATAGCGCGGGTCGGCCATGCGCTGCATCCTGCGGTACATTTCCTCCAAATTTTCCATTTCCCCGTTGCCTTTTGCCTCCGAAGCGGGTATACTGTTGTCAGAATCTTTTTGAATGGACTGCCTCTCATCTGCGCCAACAGATGTGTTTGGGGCAGTCTTTTCTTTTGCGTCAATTCCCATAGGCAGTGTCCTCCTGCATCCCGTTCATAATGGTTGCGATCATCTGGATGGTGCCCAGCAACTCGTCGTTCATGCCCTGCCCGGACTCAATGCGGCGAAGCTCGTCCAGCACAGCGGCCAGTTCATCCCGGAGCGCTTTGTAGACTCTGGGATTACCCTGTACCACGACCTCCTTTTCCAGCAGCCGCCGGATGATGTAGTCCTGTTTCGTCAGCCCGGACAGCTTGACGAAGATTTCCAGCTGCTCGTCCTCCTCCGGTGAGACCCGGAAGGCCACCGTTTTATTCCGCCAGCGGTTGTGCTTGTCCAAATTCTTTGCCGACATTTTTAATTACCCCTTTCCATGTTCAATTTATCCGCCATTTCCGTCTGCTTGGACGGAAACAGGTGCGCATAGTTGTAAGTGATGTCGATGCTCTCGTGGCCTACCCGGTCTGCGATGGCCGTAGCTGAGAAACCCATGTCGATCAGAAGCGACACCGCGCTGTGACGAATATCATGGATTCTGATACGCGGCACCCCGGCTTCTTTGGCTCCCCGGTCCATCTCCCGGTGGAGATAGCTCTTGGTGATGGTAAACATCCGGTCATCCGGCCCGATTCCGTAGAGCATTTTAAGATAATCCTGAATTTCCTCAACCAGAAACCGAGGCATGGTGATGACGCGGTTGCTTTTCTCCGTCTTGGGAGTGGTAATCAAGTCCTGACCGCTCAACCGCTGATAGGATTTACTGATGGAGACAGTGCCTTTCTCAAAATCGAAATCAGCGGGCGTGAGCGCCAGCAGCTCCCCTTCCCGGATACCGCACCAGTAGAGCATCTCAAAGGCATAGAAGGACAGCGGCTTGTCCATCATTACCTCGGCAAATTTCAGGTACTGCTCCTTGGTCCAGAACATCATCTCCCGGTTTTTCTTTTTGCCCATGCTGCCCGCCTTCTTGCAGGGATTCTCCCGGAGGTTGTAGTACCGAACCGCGTGGTTGAAGATGGCGCTGAGCTGATTGTGGACCGTTTTCAGGTACACCGGCGAATAGGGCTTGCCGTTCTCGTCCTTGTGGTTCAGCATCTCGTTCTGCCAGGTGATGATCTGTTGGGCGGTGATGTTGCACATTTTGAGCTTACCGAAGTAGGGCAGCAGCTTGGTGCGGATGATGTGATCCTTGGTGGCCCATGTGTTTTCCTTGAGCCGGGTCTGCATATCTGCCGTGTAGAGTTCCACGAAGCTCTTGAAGGTCATATCCAGATCGGCGGTGGATTTGTTGAGCTGCTCCCGTTCCCATGCCTGTGCCTCCCGTTTGGTTTTAAAGCCCCGCTTCTGGGTCTGCTTGCGCTCGCCGTTCCAGTCGGTGTAGCGGTAGACCGCCCGCCATGCGTTGGTCTTTTCTTCCTTGTAGACTGCCATCAGTTACCCCTCCTTTCCTTTTCGCCATAGCACAGCTTCTCGTAGAAGAACTTCCGGTTGACTCTGCCGGATATGGTCAAGTAACCGAGGCTTTTCAGTTCCGTGTTGAGTTTCTGTACGATTTTGTAAGCATAAGATTTGGAAACGCCCAATTCCTGCGCCACTTCATCGACCCGCATAAACGACTGTTTTTCTGCCATACACAAAAATACCTTCCTTTCCTTGCCGTAATTGTTTTTCGTTTGCCGTTTCACCCTTCAGACTCTGGCAGGCAACCCTTCCCGGCGCTGTGCCGTTTGTTCTTCTCCTTGGCACGCTCATATCGTCGCCTGCTTCCCCGGAGAAAGTATCTGTCGGACGGTCATTCAGTTTTGCTTCGTCTGAAATTCCCCCTCTCACTTTACAACGGACATTTTTTCGCCGTTTTGAGGGTGATCGATTTGTAAAATTTCCGTGACCTAAACTTTTTTGCTTATACTATCTTCATTATACTAAGCATAATAGTTAAAGTCAAGCGGTTTGCAGAAAAATATTAAATAAATTTGTTTAGATTTCTCTTGACTATCCTAAGCATTTCTGCTATGCTAAATGTATCAAGAATCCAGATGGGAGTTGGCCATTATGGCGATTGGAGAGCGCATTCACTTTTTCCGTACCCTGCGAGGCATGACGCAGAAATATCTTGGTATGGCGCTGGGCTTCCCGGAGAAGTCTGCCGATGTGCGCCTTGCCCAATATGAGAATGGGTCGCGGACGCCCAAAGCAGACCTGACTGCCGCGCTGGCACAGATATTGGAGGTCTCTCCCCATGCTTTGGCTGTGCCAGACATTGACTCCTACGTGGGCCTTATGCACACGCTGTTTACCCTAGAGGACCGTTACGGCCTGAAAATCTGCGAGTGTGATGGAGAAATACATCTTCGGGTGGATGTGTTCCAGGGTAAAGACGCTGCAAGGCTCCATGAGATGCTTTGTGCATGGGGAGAGCAGGCGGCCAAATTGAAGTCGGGAGAGATCAGCAAAGAGGACTACGACCGTTGGCGTTATCGCTACCCGGAGTTTGATACCACAGGCCACTGGCATAAGGTTGTCCCCTCTCAGGGTCTTAGCGATCTGCTGGTGGATGAATTGAAGAAGCAGCCTGACAAGTAAAACGAAAAGAGCTACCTGACTTTCGCAAATCAGGTAGCTCTTTATCTTTGGAATAATGAAAACTGTTGCCAAATCGTTGCCACAGAGGGCATCAAGCCTTGGAAAACCCAGTAATCATGGGCTTTTTCGGGCCTCTGAAATCATTCCCACTCCACTGTCGCGGGGGGCTTGGAGGTGATGTCGTAGACCACGCGGGAGATCTCGGGGACCTCGCCGGTGATGCGGTCGCTGGCGCGGGCTAGGACGTCGAGGGGGATGCGGGTCCAGTCGGCGGTCATGAAGTCGTCGGTCGTGACCGCGCGGAGGGCTATCGTCTCGCCGTAGCTGCGCGCGTCGCCGCGCACGCCCACGCTGCGGGTGTTGGTCAGCACGGCGAAGTACTGGTCGGGCATGTGCTCGAGCTTCGCCTTAGCTATCTCGTCGCGGAACACGGCGTCGGCGCGGCGGAGTATGCGCAGCCGCTCCTCCGTGACCTCGCCGATGACGCGCACGGCGAGACCGGGGCCGGGGAAGGGCTGGCGGTTCACCAGCTCCTCGGGCAGGCCCAGCTCGCGGCCCAGGGCGCGGACCTCATCCTTGAAGAGTTCGCGCAGGGGCTCGACAACGCCCTTGAAGTCCATGTCCTTCGGCAGGCCGCCGACGTTGTGGTGGCTCTTTATCGTCGCCGCCTCGCCGGAGCCGCTCTCGATGACGTCGGGGTAGATGGTGCCCTGGACGAGGTATTCGGGGCTGCCCAGCCTGCGGGCCTCGGCCTCGAACACGCGGACGAACTCCTCGCCGATTATGCGGCGTTTCTGCTCAGGCTCGGTCACGCCCTTGAGACGGCTCAGGAAGCGCTCGCGCGCGTCGACGCGCACGAACTGCAGGCCGCTGCGTCCCTTGAAGGCGCGCTCCACCAGCTCGGCCTCGCCCTCGCGGAGCAGGCCGTGGTCGACGAACACGCAGACCAGGCGGTCGCCCATGGCCTTGTCGAGCAGGGCCGCCGCGACGGCGGAGTCCACGCCGCCGCTCAAGCCGCAGAGGGCGCGCTTGCCCGCAAGCTCGGTGCGGTATTTTTCGATGGTGCGCTCGGCATAGCTGCCCATGTGCCAGGTGCCGGCGCAGCCGCAGATGTTGTAGAGGAAGTTGCGGAGTATCTCCGTGCCGCGCTCCGTGTGCGTGACCTCGGGGTGGAACTGCACGCCGTAGAGCCGCTCGGCGTCGTTTTCCATCGCGGCGACGGGGCATTTTTCAGTGGAGGCCGTGACGGCGAAGCCCTCGGGCGCGCGCAGCACGCGGTCGGTGTGGCTCATCCAGCAGGTGCCCTCGCCGGCGCAGCCGGAAAAGAGGGAGCTCTCGCGGCTCTTGAGCCGGACGCCGCCATACTCGCCGGAGGCCCCGGCGGAGCCCACCTCGCCGCCCTCAAGATACGCCATGAGCTGGCAGCCGTAGCAGATGCCGAGCACGGGCACGCCCGCGTGCAGCACGCTGCGGTCGCATTTGGGCGAGCCGGGTTCCGGCACGCTCTGCGGGCCGCCGGTGAGAATGACGCCCTTGCAGCCGCTCTCGCGGAGGGCCTCCACGGTGGCCTTGCGCCAGGGCAGAATCTCGGCGTAGACGCCCTGCTCGCGGACGCGGCGGGCGATGAGGCGGCTGTACTGGCCGCCGAAGTCGACTACGAGTATCTTTTCCTCCATTTTTGCCTCCAAATTACTCGACAGTTACAGATTTCGCGAGGTTTTTGGGTTTATCTATGTCGCAGCCCTTTTCGCGCGCGGCGTAATAGGCCAGCAGCTGCAGCGGCACTATCTCGGCCACGGCGTCGAAAAACGGGTCTATGCGTGGGATGAAGATGGCGTCGTCCGCCGCGGCCAGGATGCGGCGGTTGCCCGCCAGGGCCACGGCCAGGACCTTGGCGCCGCGGGCCTTGACCTCCTCGATGCCGTTTATCATCTTCTCGAGCAGGTCCTCACGGCAGCAGAGGGCCACGACGGGGGTGCCCTCGTCTATGAGGGCGATGGTGCCGTGCTTGAGCTCACCGGCGGCGTAGGCCTCGGAGTGGTTGTAGCTGATCTCCTTCATCTTGAGCGCGGCCTCCAGCGAGACAGCGTAATCGACATTGCGCCCGATATAATACAGCGCGTCGCCGAGGCAATAGCGCTTGGCGAGGGCGGGGAGGGCGTGGTTCATGTCGATTGCACGCTGGATGGCGTCGGGGATGAGGTAGAGCCTGCCCGCGAGGCGGTGCAGCTCCTCGTTGTCTATGCGGCCGAGGCGGTGCGCAAAGTGCGCGGCGAGAGCGCAGATGACGGCCACCTGGGTGGTGTAGCCCTTGGTGGAGGCCACGGCGATCTCGGGGCCGGCGCGGGTGTACACCACGTCGTCCGCGAGCTTGGCGAGGCTGCTGCCCACTACGTTGACGATGGCGAGCAGCCGCGCGCCGCGGGAGCGGCACTCGCGCGCTGCGGCGAGGGTATCCGCCGTCTCGCCGGACTGGGAGAGCGCTATGACCAGCGTCTCCGGCCCGATGAGCGGGTCGGAATACCGCAGCTCGCTGGCGAGCTCGGCGGTGACGGGGATGCGGCAGAGCTTCTCAAGCGCCTGCTTGCCGACGCAGCCCGCGTAATAGGCGGAGCCGCAGGCGGTGATGACTATGGATTTTATACTCCTCAGTGCCTCGTCGTCAAGCCCCAACTCCTCAAATTCTATGCCGCCGCCGCGGAGACGGGGCTCGAGCGCGGCGCGGACGGCGCGGGGCTGCTCCATGATCTCCTTGAGCATGAAGTGCTCGTAGCCGCCCTTTTCCGCGGCCTCGACGCTCCACTCGATGCGGGTGACGGGCGCGTTGACGGGCCGCCCGGCGCTGTCGAAGACGGTGATGCTATCGGGAGTGAGCTCGGCGAACTGGCCGTCCTCGAGGCAGATGGAGTTCTTGGTGTGGGCCACGAGGGCGGTGACGTCGGAGGCGAAGTAGTTCTCGCCGACGCCGAGGCCGAGGATGAGGGGGCTGGCCTCGCGCACGGCGTAGAGCGTGCCCGGCTCGTCGGCGCAGAGTATGCCGATGGCGTAGCTGCCCTCGAGCCGCGCCACGGTGCGCATGACGGCTGCCTTGAAGTCGCCGGTGTAGCAGGTCTCCAGGAGGTGGACGATGACTTCGGTGTCCGTCTCGCTCTGAAATACGCAGCCGCGCTCCGTGAGTTCGGCGCGCAACTCTGCGTAATTCTCGATTATGCCGTTGTGGACGACGGCGAACTTGCCGTTGTTGCTGACGTGGGGGTGAGCGTTGGTGTCCGTGGGCGCGCCGTGGGTGGCCCAGCGCGTGTGGCCTATGCCGGAGCGGCCGGGGAGGGACGCGCCGTTTCGCGTGAGCTCGCAGAGGGTCTCTATGCGTCCGCTGGTCTTGGCGAGCTCGAGGCCGATCTCGCCCATTACGGCGATACCGGCTGAGTCGTAGCCTCTGTATTCAAGTGCCTTGAGGCCGGCGAGCAGCACGCCCGCCGCCTCACGCTTTCCGGTGAAGCCTACAATTCCGCACATACCATATCCTTTCCAGAAACGGGGTTAAAGCTTTATATACTCGTCGCGGCCCGCGCCCACGGAGACATAGCGGATGGGGCAGCCGGTCTCCTGCTCGATGCGGCGGACATAGCGGCGCGCCTCGAGGGGCAGATCGGTCCACTGGCGGGCGTGGGAGATGTCGCACTTCCAGCCGTCCATGTACTCGACGACGGGCTTGGCGCCCTCGAGAGCGGCTGGGAAGGGGAAGTCGCGCGTCTCGGCGCCGTCCACCTCGTAGGCGACGCAGAGGGGTATCTTATCCATGTAGCCGAGCACGTCGAGCTTGGTGAGGGCGATGCAGGTAGCGCCCTGGAGCCTGACGCCGTAGCGCGTGGCGACGAGGTCGATGGGTCCGACGCGCCTGGGGCGGCCGGTCTTGGCGCCGTATTCGGCGCCGGCGGTGCGCAGCTCATCGGCCTCGGGGCCGAACCACTCGCAGACGAAGGGGCCCTCGCCCACGCAGGTGGAGTAGGCCTTGACGACGCCGACGACCTCGTCCAGGCTTCCCGAAGGCATACCGCTGCCCATCAGGGCGTAGGCTGCGAGGGTGTTGGACGAGGTCGTATAGGGGCAGATGCCGTGCTCTAGGTCGCGCAGAGCGCCGAGCTGAGCCTCAAAAAGTATGCGTTTGCCCGCGGCCGCGGCTCCCATGAGGAAGCGGCCGGTCTCGCGTATGAAGGGACGGAGCGGTTCGCCGTAGCGCTCGAGCCAGGAGGTGATCTCCTCGAGCGTGTAGCCCTTGGCCCCGTAGACCTTTGTGAGGATGAGGTTTTTCCACTCCAGTATCTCGGCGAGGCGCTCCGTCATCTGCCTGGGATAGCTGAGGTCGCCGGCCTGGATGGTCTTTTTCTGATACTTGTCGGAATAGAAGGGCGCTATGCCCTGCTTGGTGGAGCCGAACTTGTGCGCGCCGAGGCGCTGCTCCTCGAGGCCGTCCTGTTCCTTGTGCCAGGGCAGGAGCAGGCTGGACCGCTCGCTTATCATGAGATTCTCGGGGGTTATCTTCACGCCCTGGGCGCGGACCGTCTCGATCTCCTCCCAGAGGCTCTGGAGATCGAGCGCCACGCCGGGGCCGAGAACATTCACGACCCCGGGGCGGAAGATGCCCGACGGCAGCAGGTGCAGGGCGAACTTGCCGTATTCGTTTATAACGGTGTGCCCCGCGTTCCCGCCGCCCTGGTAGCGGACGACGACGTCAAAGTCCCTGGTGAGCAGGTCCACCATGCGGCCCTTGCCCTCGTCGCCCCAGTTGATTCCAACTACCGCGCAGTTTGACATTTTACTTCCTCCAGCTCGTTTAAGCTCCTTCCGCTGTCGCCGTAGTTCGAGAGATAGCGCGCGGAGGGATCGCCCACGTCGCAGCCCGCCCAGTTCCGGTTGGGCATCCAGAAACCGGGGACCATCTCCGCCTGACCGGGGTAGAATTTCTCGAATATCTCGCGGTAGAGCAGGGATTCCTTGGTGAACGGCTGCGAAAAAGTGTATCTTCTGCGTTTGTGCTCAAAGTCCGCGTCGGAGTACATGCGCTCGGCGAGGGCCTTGAGGTTGTCGGCCAGCGAGTGGCCCACGGCGTCGGAGAAGGCGGCCTTCTCGCGCCAGAGTATGCCGTCCGGCAGCAGTCCTTCGCCGTCGAAGGCGCGGCGCAGGAGATACTTGCCCACGCCGTGGCGGTTCATCTTCATCTCCGGGTCGATGGACATGACGTAGCGGACAAAGTCCAGGTCGCCGAAGGGCACGCGGGCCTCCAGCGAGTGCACGGAGATGCAGCGGTCGGCACGCAGAACATCGTAGGCGTAGAGCTCGCGCATGCGCTTTTGCGCTTCCTTCTGGAACTCCTCGGCCGAGGGTGCGAAGTCCGTGTACTTGTAGCCGAAGAGCTCGTCGGAGACCTCACCGGTGAGCAGGACGCGGACGTCGGTCTGCTCGTGGATGGCCTTGCAGACGAGGTACATGCCCACGCTGGCGCGCACCGTCGTGATGTCGTAGGAGCCGATGGTGGCGATGACGTCGCTCAGGGCGGCGACCGCCTCCTTGACGGGGACGACCACCTCCATGTGGTCGCTGCCGATGAACTCCGCGACCTCGCGGGCGTAGCCGAGGTCGATGGCGTCGCCGCTCATGCCGATGGCGAAGGTGCGGATCTTTTTGCCCGTGAGCCGCGCCGCGATGGCGCAGACCAGGGAGGAATCCAGACCGCCGCTGAGCAGGAAGCCGACCTTGGCGTCGGAGACCAGGCGCTTTTCAACGCCCTTTATCAGCCTCTCGCGGATGCCGGCGCAGATCTCGTCCTCGGTGCCGCGGATGACCGGCCCGGCCTCGCCGGGGTCGGCATAGCGGTGGAACTGCCCGCCCTTCCAGTAGCATCCGGGAGGGAAGGGGCGCACACGCCATACCAGCCCGACGAGGTTCTTCGCCTCGCTGGCGAAGAGCATCGTGCCGTGCATGTCGTAGCCGTAGAAGAGGGGACGAATGCCGATGGGGTCGCGCGCTGCGATGAACTCGTGCGTCTCGGCGTCGTAGATGATGCAGGCAAACTCCGCGTCGAGCATCTTGAACATATCCGTTCCGTACTCGCGCCAGAGCGGGAGCAGCACCTCGCAGTCGGAGCCGCTTTTGAAGGTGTACTTTGCAGAGAGCTCTTCCTTTATCTTTTCATAGCCGTAGATCTCGCCGTTGCAGACGACATAGCTGCCGTCCAGTTCAAAGGGCTGCATGCCCGTGGGGTCGAGTCCCATGATGGACAGGCGGTGAAAGCACAGTATGCCGTCGTCGAGCTTCACGATACGGCTGTCATCGGGACCGCGGGAGCGTGTGCGCTCGAAGCCCTCGGTGAAGGCGGCCATTTCGGGCATTGGGCCGCAGCAGCCCATTATGGAGCACATGGTGCACCTCAGCCCACACCGTACAGCAGCTCACTGTACGTGGGGTAGGGCCAGTACTTGGCGGACGTGATGCTCTCGGCCTCGTCGGCCGCGGCGCGCAGCTCGCGCATCCTGGGCAGGACGTCGTCGCGAATGGCGCAGCTCTCGGCGGTGACGTCGGCCGCGTCGTGCAGGTGGAGCATGGAATCCTCCAGCGCCTCGGTGTTGGCGGCAATGACGTCGCAGAGCGTGGAGAGCCGGCGCACAAGGCCGCGCTCATAGGTGCATGCGCAGTCCGGGTCGAGGCCGCGCTTGGCGGCGGCGGCACGGGCGGTGTCGGCGGCATAGGCCTCGACGGCGGGGAGGATCTCCTTCTTCGCCATGTCGGCCATGGTCAGGGCCTCGATGCTGACGGTCTTGCAGTAGTTCTCCAGCATGATCTCGTAACGGGAGTGGAGCTCTGCTTCAGTATACACCCCTTCGGAGGTTAGCATATCTATGTTCTTTTTGTCAAGCAGTCTCGGCATGCAATCGGGGGTGGTGCGCAGGTTGGAGAGCCCGCGGACCTCCTCGGCCTCGCGCAGCCAGGCCGCGTCGTAGCCGTTGCCGTTGAAGATTATGCGCTTGTGGCAGATGATGACGCTGCGGATGAGCTCGTGCAGGGCGGTGTCGAAGCTCTCGGAGCTCTCCAGGATGTCGGCGTAGCGGTGCAGCACGGAGGCGACGGCGGCGTTGAGCATGATGTTGGCGCAGGCTATGGAGTTGGAGGAGCCGAGCATGCGGAACTCAAACTTGTTGCCGGTGAAGGCGAAGGGGGAGGTGCGGTTGCGGTCCGTGGTGTCGCGCTGGAACCTCGGCAGGGTGTCCACGCCGAGGCGCAGCTGGCTGCGCTCAGCGGCGGAGTAGGGGGCGTCCTGCTCCAGGGCCTTGAGGACGGCGGTGAGCTCATCGCCGAGGAAAATGGAGACCACGGCGGGGGGAGCCTCGTTGGCGCCCAGACGGTGGTCGTTGCCCGCCGTGGCCACGGCGAGACGCAGGAGGTCCTGATACTCGTCAACGGCCTCGATGACCGCGCAGAGGAAGGTGAGGAACTGCGCGTTCTCATGCGGCGTCTCGCCAGGGGAGAGAAGATTTATCCCGGTGTCGGTGGTGAGGGACCAGTTGTTGTGCTTACCGGAGCCGTTCACACCGGCGAAGGGCTTTTCGTGAAGGAGACACGCGAGGCCGTGTTTGGCCGCGACCTTCTGCATTATCTCCATGGTCAGCTGGTTGTGGTCGGTGGCGATGTTGGCCGGGCCGTAGATGGGCGCGATCTCGTGCTGGGCGGGCGCCACCTCGTTGTGCTCGGTCTTGGCCAGGACGCCGAGCTTCCAGAGCTCCTCATCCAGGTCCTTCATATATGCCTCGACCCTCGGCTTTATGCTGCCGAAATAGTGGTCGTCGAGCTCCTGGCCCTTGGGCGGGCGGGCGCCGAAGAGGGTGCGGCCGGTGCAGACCAGGTCGCGGCGCTTCTTGAAGAGCTCCTTATCGATGAGGAAGTACTCCTGCTCGGGGCCGACGGAGGGGTACACGCGCCGAACGTCCTCGTTGCCGAAGAGCTTGAGCACGCGCAGGGCCTGACGGGAGAGCGCGGCCATGGAGCGCAGGAGCGGGGTCTTTTTGTCCAGGGCCTCGCCGCCGTAGGAGCAGAAGGCCGTGGGGATGCAGAGCGTGTTGCCCTTGATGAAGGCGTAGCTGGTGGGGTCCCAGGCGGTGTAGCCGCGGGCCTCAAAGGTGGCGCGCAGGCCGCCGGAGGGGAAGCTCGATGCGTCCGGCTCGCCCTGAATGAGCTCGCGGCCGGAGAACTCCATTATGACGCCGCCGTCGGGTGCGGGGCTTATAAAGCTGTCGTGCTTCTCGGCGGTAATACCGGTCATGGGCTGGAACCAGTGCGTAAAGTGCGTGGCTCCGTGCTCAACGGCCCAGTCCTTCATCGCCGAGGCGACCTCGCCCGCGACGTCGGAATTGAGCGGCTTCCCGGCCTCTATGGTCTCCCTCAGGGAATTATAGACCCAACCGGGGAGACGGGCCTTCATGACCCTGTCGTCAAAAACCATACATCCAAAATACTCGGGTACTGTCGCCATGACGATCACCTCTTTAAAAAAATAAAAAGACAGGGGCGCCGCAGGTTATGCTGCCTGCGGCGCCCTTGCCGTACAACGCGAACACTATAAGCTCGATAGTGCAATTTGTCAAGAGGTCAACTGCGAAAATCAGCACAATAGTCAAAAATCCACGTTGACAAACAGGCTGTAGTGTAGTAAAGTTACCGCATGAACGAGGGAGTTCATTCGTATCGAGGGAGAAGTGTCGAATGATTGCCCTCGGTTTTTGATTTTGAAACGGCAGAAAGGTCGGGAGCGAAATGAAGTACACCGCCGATGAGATAATACAGTACGCGCGCGAGGAAAACGTGAAGTTCGTGCGCCTCGCCTTCTGCGACGTGTACGGGCGGCAGAAGAACATCTCCGTCATGGCCTCTGAGCTGGAGCGGGCCTTCCGCTCAGGCATCGCGATAGACGCCTCGGCCATCCCGGGCTTCGGCGGCGAGGTGCGCTCGGATATGCTCCTGCACCCCGACCCGGGCACGCTTGCAGAGCTGCCCTGGCGGCCCGAAAACGGCAAGGTCGTCCGGCTCTTCTGCGACATAAAGTATCCCGACGGCCGCCCCTTTGAGGCGGACACCCGCGCGCTGCTGCGCCGCGCCGTGGAGCGGGCCGAGCACGCGGGCTACAGCTTTGCCTTCGGCTCCGAGATGGAGTTTTACATCTTCAAGCGCGACGAGGACGGCGAGCCGACCCGCATCCCCTACGACCACGCGGGCTACATGGACATAGCCCCCGAGGACCGCGGCGAGAACATCCGCCGCGAGGTCTGCCTGACGCTGGAGCAGATGGGCATCCGGCCGGAGGGCTCCCACCACGAGGAGGGCCCGAGCCAGAACGAGATAGACTTCCGCTACTCCGACCCCCTCTCGGCGGCGGACAACGCGGTGACCTTCTGCGCCGTGGTGCGCACCATAGCGGCGCGCAACGGCCTGTGCGCGGACTTCTCACCCAAGCCCCTGCCGAACTTTGCGGGCAGCGGACTGCACATCAACATGTCTGTGCGCGGTGAGGTGGGCGGCTTCGACCCCATGCCCTACGTCATCGCGGGCGTGCTCGACAAGATCTACGACATGACGGCCTTCCTGAACCCCTGCGAGGCGTCCTACGCGCGCCTGGGCAGCTTCAAGGCGCCGAGGTATATCACCTGGTCGAGCGAGAACCGCTCCCAGCTCATCCGCATCCCGGCGGCCGAGGGCGAGTTCCGCCGCGCCGAGCTCCGCTCCGCGGACCCGATGGCGAACCCCTACATCGCCTTCGCCCTGCTCATACAGGCGGGGCTGCACGGGATAGAGAACCGGCTCAACCTGCCCGAGCCGGCGGACATAAACCTCTACACCGCCCCGCAGAGCGTTGTGGACAGCTACCGCCGCCTGCCCGCCTCCCTGACCGAGGCCGCAGCCGCGGCGGCAAAGAGCGAATTCATCGCCGAGCACCTGCCCGAGGTGGTGGCCCGGGCATATTTCAGACACTGAGCGGTATAAAAATTCCGGAGAAGGGAGGGAGCGCGATTGGTCTTTCGGGAGCACACCTACGGCGTCCTCGTCGTCTCGTCCTCGGAAAAATTCAACAGCACCATGAAGACGCTCCTGCCCATGACGGACTACTGGCCGCTGGACTTCGCGGGCAGCGTCAGCGAGGCGCGGCGGCGCATGCTGGAGACGGAGTACGACCTCGTGCTCATAAACGCGCCCCTGCCGGACGACTTCGGCACCCGGCTGGCCACGAGCATCTGCAATGAGACCGGCCTCGGCGTTCTGCTCTTCGTCAAGGCCGCGATGTATGACGACGTCTGCTCCAAGGTCACGGAGTACGGCGTTCTCACGGTGTCGAAGCCCGCGCCGCTGCAGGTGGTGCGCCAGTCGCTGAGCGTGCTTTGCGCCACGCGGGAGCGGCTGCGCCGCATGGAGGCGCGCCAGGCCTCCGTGGAGGAGAAGATAGAGGAGATCCGCCTCGTGAACCGCGCCAAGTGGCTGCTCATAGAGCGGCTCGGCATGACGGAGGCTGAGGCTCACAGATACATGGAAAAGCAGGCCATGGACCAGCGCGTGTCCAAGCGCGGCCTTGCCGAGATAATCATAAAAACCTATGAATAAAGTGGGAGGAGCGGGAAAATGACAAAGCATATTTTCGTGACGGGAGGCGTGGTGTCCGGCCTGGGCAAGGGCATAACGGCCGCCTCGCTGGGCAGACTTCTCAAGGCTCGCGGCCTGAAGGTCGCGGCGCAGAAGCTCGACCCCTACATAAACGTCGACCCCGGCACGATGAGCCCCTATCAGCACGGCGAGGTCTACGTCACCACCGACGGCGCGGAGACGGACCTGGACCTCGGCCACTACGAGCGCTTCATAGACGAGGACCTCAACAGCCTCTCCAACCTCACCACCGGCCGCGTATACTCCTCCGTCATCCAGAAGGAGCGCCGCGGCGAGTACCTTGGCAGCACCGTGCAGACAATCCCGCACATCACCGATGAGATAAAAGGCAGCATCCGGGCCCTGGCCGAGCGCACAGGCGCGGACGTGCTTATAACCGAAATAGGCGGTACCATAGGCGACATAGAGGGCCAGCCCTTCATCGAGGCCATACGGCAGATAGGCCGTGAGGCCGGCAAGGGCAACGCCATCTTCATCCACGTCACGCTGGTGCCCTATCTCAAGGCCTCCGGCGAGCACAAGTCGAAGCCCACCCAGCACTCGGTAAAGGAGCTACAGGGCCTCGGAGTCTCGCCGGATATTATTGTGCTGCGCAGCGACGAGCCCATAGAGGACCGCAGCATCTTCCGCAAGGTGGCGGGCTTCTGCAACGTCTCGGAGGACTGCGTCATCGGCAATGTCACGCTGCCCACGCTCTATGAGGCGCCGCTGATGCTCGAGGAGGCGGGCCTTGCCCGCGTCGTGTGCCGCGAGCTGGGGCTGGAGACCCCGGAGCCGGACCTCACCGAGTGGCGCGCCATGGTAGAACGCATGCACAGCCAGAGCCGCAGCGTGAAGATAGGCCTCGTCGGCAAGTATGTGAAGCTCCACGACGCCTACCTCTCCGTGGCCGAGGCGCTCCGCCACGCCGCCTGGGCCCAGGACGCCAAGGTGGACATCGACTGGATAGACGCCGAGGAGTTGGAAAAGCCCGACGGCGAGCGGCTGCTCTCCGGCCTTGACGGCATAATCGTCCCCGGCGGCTTCGGCCTGAGGGGCACCGAGGGCATGTTCATCGCGGCCAGGTACGCGCGCGAGCACCACGTGCCCTACTTCGGCATCTGCCTCGGCATGCAGACGGCGGTCATCGAGTTCGCGCGCGACGCCGCGGGCCTTGCGGACGCCAACTCCGGCGAGTTCGACCCGGAGAGCACGAACAAGGTCATAGACTTCATGCCCGGCCAGAGCGAGAGCGTGGACAAGGGCGGCACCCTCCGCCTCGGCGGCTACCCCTGCGTCATCACGCCGGGCACGACCATGGCCCGCTGCTACGGCGAGCGCGAGATAACCGAGCGCCACCGCCACCGCTACGAGTTCAACAACGACTACCGCGAGCTGCTGCAGGAAAAGGGCCTGACGCTAAGCGGCCTCTCGCCCGACGGCAGGCTCGTCGAGGCCGTGGAGCTCAGCGGCGAGCGCTTCTTCGTCGGCGTGCAGTACCACCCCGAGTTCAAGTCCCGCCCGAACCGCCCGCACCCGCTGTTCATGGCCTTCATCGCCGCCTCCCTGGGCGACTGAGATAAAAAAAGACCGCCGCGAGGAATTTTCCTCGCGGCGGTTTTCGTTTTAGTCTCCGAAGAAGATGCCGACGTCTCTCGCGGTCTGGATGAGCGGGTGGTCGGTGGGGAGGAACTTGGTGCGGCTCGCGGCGTCCTCGAGCGGGACGTCCACGATGCGGCCCTCCTGGATGCCGACCATGGTGCCGTATTTCTTCTGCATGATGAGCCTCGCGGCGGCGGTGCCGAACTGGGTGGCCAGCACGCGGTCGTAGGGGCAGGGGGGGCCGCCCCTCTGATAGTGGCCGGGCACGGTGACGCGCGTCTCCTGGCCGGTCATGCTCTCCAGCTCCGCGGCGATGCGGTAGGAGATGGTGGAGTGGCGGGAGGCCTCCTTGACGCGGCGGCGCTCCTCCTCGCTGAGCACGGCGTCCGTCGAGGAGACGGCGCCCTCGGCCACGGCGATGATGGAGAAGTTGCGCCCGCGCTTGCGGCGGTATTCTATGGCTGCGGCGACCTTCTCGATGTCGTAGGGGATCTCGGGGATGAGCACGATGTCGGCGCCGGAGGCGATGCCGGCGTTGAGCGTCAGCCAGCCCGCGTCGCGGCCCATGAGCTCCACCAGGAACACGCGGCTGTGGGAGCTCGCGGTGGAGTGGATGTAGTCGATGACGTTCGTCGCAATGTCCACGGCGCTCTGGAAGCCGAAGGTGGTGTCCGTGCCCCAGATGTCGTTGTCGATGGTCTTGGGCAGAGTAACGATGTTCATGCCCGCGTCCATAAGCAGCTTGGCGCTCTTCTGCGTGCCGTTGCCGCCCATGACCACAAGGCAGTCGAGGTTGAGCCGGTTGTAGGTGTTCAGCATCGCGGGCATGAGGTCGTTGCCCTCGTCGTCCACGATGGCCTTGCCGGGGATGTATTTTTGACGAGAGGTGCCGAGAATGGTGCCGCCCTCGATGAGGATGCCGGAAAAGTCGCTCGGTTCCATGAACTTGTAGTCGCCCTCGATGAGGCCCTTGTAGCCGTCGTACATGCCGTAGATCTCGACATTGTCGACGTACTGGAACAGCGCCTTGCCAACGCCGCGGATGGCCGCGTTCAGGCCCTGGCAGTCGCCGCCCGAGGTGACGAGGCCGACTCTGGTGTTGCGTTTCATAAATCACCCTCCAAATATACCTAACGTACCAAATGTATCATACAACACCGCACGCACCCTGTCAACACCAATCTGCGCGTTTCGTCATTTGCCGACGCAGAAGCGCGAAAAGATGCGGTCTGTGACGTCGTCGCGGACGCTGCGGCCGGTGAGCTCGGCGAGGGCGGCGAGGGCGTCCTCGGCCTCGGTGAGCACGGCGTCGGGGGTCAGTCCGGCGGCGAGGGCGCCGCGCGCGGCGTCGAGCGCGGAGAGCGCGCGGCCCACGGCCTCGGCCTGGCGGGCGTTGGTGAGTATCTCGCCCGCGGGGGCCGCCGGGGCGGGGAAGAGCTCCGTCACCGCCGCGGCCAGGGCGTCGAGCCCCTCGCCCGTGCGCGCGCTGAGGCTCACCACGGCGTCAAAGCCCGTGAGCTCCGCCGCGTCCAGCACTTGGGGCAGGTCGCACTTGTTTATGACGCAGATGGCCCGTTTGGCCGCGCGCGCGGCGGCAAGCGTCTCGGCGTCGGCGTCCGAGAGCGGCTGAGAGCCGTCGAACACCGCTATGGCCAGCTCCGCACCCTCGGCGGCGGCAAAGGCCCGGCGCACGCCCTCGCGCTCGGCCTCATCCGCGGCCTCGCGCAGTCCCGCCGTGTCCGTCAGGCGCAGCAGTACCCCGCCGAGCAGGGCCTTTTCCTCAATCGTGTCCCGCGTTGTGCCCGGCTGGGCCGTGACTATCGCCCGGTCGTAGCCGAGTATCGCGTTCAAAAGCGAGCTCTTGCCCGCGTTCGGGCGGCCGACAATCGCCGCACGCACGCCCTCGCGCATGACCCGCCCGCGCTCAAAGCTCGCGAGCAGTTCGCGCAGCTCCGCCGCGCCCGCGTCCAGGCGCGAGGCGTAGTTTGCCAGCTCAAAGGGCTCGATGTCCTCGTCCGGGTAGTCCAGCACGGCGTCAAAGTGCGATATTATGTCAACCACATCCGAGTACACCTGCTCGGCCCGGCGGCTGAGCGCGCCGCCGAGCTGGCCTGCGGCATTGACGGCGGCTTCGGCTGTGGCGGCCTCGATGATGTCGATGACGGCCTCGGCCTCGGTGAGGTCGAGCATGCCGTTCAAAAAGGCGCGCTTGGTGAACTCGCCCGGCCCGGCCTGCCTGGCCCCGGCGGCGAAGAGTGCCTCGAGCGCGGCGCGCAGCACGACGGGGGAGCCGTGGCACTGCAGCTCGGCGGTGTCCTCGCCGGTGTAGCTGTGCGGCGCGCGGCTGATCGTGCACAGGCAGATGTCGAGCACGTGCCCGGCGGCGTCCACGAGGCGGCCGTAGACCAGCTGTCGGTCCCGGTGCTCGGACATGGGCCTGCCGTCGGCGGGGCGGAACACGGCCTCTGCGGCGGCGACCGCCCCGGGGCCGGAGACTCGGACTATGCCTATGGCGGAGACGACCTCGCCCGTGGCGATGGCGGCAATGGTGTCTGACATGCTGAAAACTCCTTTAAAAAAAGCCGCCCCGGAGGACGGCTTTTTTGATGGTATGGTGTTTAGCCGAGCGTGACGCTCTTGCGCAGGGAGTCGTCAAACATCCTGGCGATTATGGCGGCGACCTCGCTTCTCTTTATCCCGCTGTCGGGGAGGAAGGAGCCGTCCGCAAGCGAGCCGTCAAGGATGCCGGCGCGGTAGAAAGCGTATATCTCCTCGGAGCCTATGCTGCCCGCGGCGACGTCGGGGATGGCGCCGTCGGCGATGTTGTTTATCGCGAGGTATTCGGAGGCGGGCAGGGCGTTATAGAAGAGGCGGACATAGTCCCTGCGGCTGATGGGGGAGTCGTACTCGGCGCGGGAGAGAGCGCCGTAGCTCTCGGGCGCTATGCCGTTGCGCACGGCGTAATCCACATAGGTGGTGTACCAGGGGCTGCCGTTGGTGAGGGTGACCGCGCCCTCGTGGTAGAGCTGGTGCATGCAGGCGGCGATCTTGATGGCCTGGGCGAGCGTGAAGCTCTCATCCGGGCCGTAGCGCCCCTCGGCCACGCCGTCTATGAGGCCCAGATCGACAGCGGCGTAGACATACTCGGCGTACCAGCTGCCCGCGGGCACGTCGCTGAACGTGAGCGCGGAGGAGGCGGAGTACGACCCGCCGACGAGCAGCGTGGAGGCGGAGGAGGCGGTGACCGAGGCGCTGGAGCCCTCGCAGACGATGTACATCTGGTTCGGGTTAATGCGCCCGTTTGTGGCCTCACCGCCGACGCTGACGTTGAGGAAGGCGCCGGAGGTTATGCTGACCGTGGCGGAGCCGGAGAGCAGCGTCACAGAAGCGCCCTCCTTGAGGCTCAGGACCTGGCCCGCGGAGAGGGACACGCGCGCGGAGCCGCCCGACTGCCCCGACTGCTCAAAGGCGGGGCGCAGCGCGGCGTCTATGCCTTCGGCCGCGTCCTCGACAAGGGAGCTTGCCCAGCTGTCGGCATAGCTCTTGGACACCAGCGGGTCCGAGGCGCTGCCCGCCGCGGAGGCGGTCACGGTGCCGCAGAGCAGCAGCAGCGTCAGAGCGAGGACGAGCAGACGCTTACGCACGGGGTGTCTCATCATTTCTGGTTTTTGGCAGCGGCGGCCGCCTCGGCGTCGATGCGCTCGGAGAGGTAGTAGCCGAGGGCGAGCAGGCTGTCGGAGAAGTGGATGTTCTCCACGATGACCTCGCTCTCGGAGACGTCGAGCTCGACGTTGGTGAAGTTCCAGATGGCCTTCACGCCGTGGTCGACCAGCTCGTGCGCGGCCTTGTTGGCCATGATCTTGGGCACGGAGAGGACGGCCATGTCGACCTTGTTGTTGTCGAAGATGTGGGGCAGCTCGGAGATGTCGTGCACGCGGATGCCGGAGATGTCGGTGCCGACGAGCTCGGGCCTGACGTCGTAGGCGGCGAGCATATGGAAACCGTACTGCTCGAAGCAGAAGTTCTCGATGAGCGCGCGGCCGATGTTGCCGACGCCGACGAGGATGACGGAGAAGTCGCGGTTCATTCCGAGTATGGAGGCTATCTCACCGCGCAGACCGGTGACGTTGTAGCCGTAGCCCTGCTGGCCGAATTCGCCGAAGCAGCTGAAGTCCTGCCTGATCTGGGAGGAGGTCAGCGACATCTGCCTGCCCAGCTCGCCGGAGGAGATGCGGTCCACACCCGCGGTCTTGAGCTCGTCCAGCTTGCGCAGGTAGCGCGGCAGACGCCTTATAACGTTGTTGGATACCTTGAGCTGTTTCACTTTTTCCCACCAAGTTCCTTTTCTATCCTCTTAAAAGAGAGTTGTCAGATTTCAGTGTAGAATTATAGCACAGCGCCGCAAGCGTTTCAAGGGAAATTAATCTGTAAATCTTGCGAAAATTACACAAAAACCCCCTCAATTTGACCAATGGGCAAAGTGAGGGGGAAGAAATCGCACTCGGCGTCAATTGAGGGCGTCCAGAAATTCGGCGGGGGAGCCCGCGGCGGAATACGCGCCGCCGCCGTCCGTGATGCAGACGAGACTTCCGTCCGCAACATAGACGTCCAGCCTGGCGGAACCCCCGGCGTAGTTTATGTCCACGCTGTAGCTGGCCTCTCCCAGCGCCTTCCAGCTCTGGGCCTGACCGGAGGGGCTCAGCAGCGCGGCGATGAGGCCGATGCCGTCCTCGTCGGTGACGGTGGTGTCCCCGTCGGGGGAGCTTATCTCGATGGAGGTTATCTGCTCCGCGTCGAGCTGCACGGCGCTTCCGCCGGAGGCTCCGAACTGCTCCACGGCGGGAGTTTCGTCCTCGCCCGCCTGCTCTAAGACGCCGTTTGCCGCGCCGTCTGCCGGCTCATCGGCGGTTGGCTCCTCGCGCTGAGAGGTCTCCTCGGCGGGGGAGGGGTCCGGCGCGGCGCAGTCTGCACCGGCGTCGGAATTGCGAGGGTCTATCTCTCCGGGAGCTGCGGCGATGCCGAACTGCGCCGCCTGGGGCTCTCCGGAGGCCGCACCGGTGCTCTCGGACGGCAAAGCCAGCCGCACTGTCGCCAGTACGGCCAGGACTATGCAGGCGGCAAGGGCCATGTAGCGGACCTGGCTCTTTCCGGGCTTCTTGGCCCGCCTTGACCCATGGCCGCCCTGGGTGCGCACGGCGGCCATCACGCCCTCGGCAAAGCCCTCCGGCGCGGCCGTCTCCCCAAGTGAAAGGGAAATGGCACTGAACGCATCGTAAACACGGCGACAGTTCGCGCAGCCGTCAAGGTGTGCGAGGAGCTCGGTCTTCTGAGGCTCCGGCAGCTCTCCGTCCACCAGCTGGCTTATCATTTCAAGATATCTGTCACACTCGCTCATGCGTCCGCACCTCCCTTCCGCTCGTTTGACGCGATGGACCCTGGAATGTTCCCCTCGCGAATCAAAAATTCGGAAAGTTTTTTTCGGGCCCGGAAGATGCGGGATTTGACGGTGCCCTCCTCAAGGTTGAGGGCGCGGCTTATCTCGTCGTAGCTCAGTCCGTTTATCTCGCGCAGGAGCAATATCTCGCGGTATTCGGGCGAGAGCGAGTCCAGCCCGCGGCGCACGGACTCGCGCAATTCGGTGCGCTCAAGCCTCGCCTCGGGCGAAAAACGCTCGTCCGGTATCTCCAGCTCGCCCTCCTCGCCGTCCTCGTCCTCCCAGCTCAGGGAGACCGTGCGCCGCTTGGCGCGCCCGCGCAGAAAGTCGATGCAGATGTTGCTCGTCAGGCGGTAGAGCCAGACCGAGAACTTGCTCTCGCCCCGGAAGCTCGCAAGGGAGTTGAACGCGCGTATGAACGCCTCCTGCGCCATGTCGCGCGCGTCCTCCTCGTTGCCCACCATCCGGAGCGCGAGGCTGTATACCTTATTTTGATGTTCAAGCACCAGGGCCTCGAATGCGTCCGTGTCGCCGGCGCGCACCCGGAGGATGATCTCAAGTTCTTCTTCCCGGGTCATGCCATCACTCTCTATATAATGTCGTCCAGCGGCGGCCTCCCGAGCGCGATGTCGCGCGCGATGGAGCGCAGCTCGTCCAAAGTTGATATCCTGACCAGTTTCTGCTTCCAGGCCGAGGAATACGCCACGCCCTTGAGATACCAGGGCAGGCGCGCCCGGGCCTCGATGCAGGCGAGCCTCTCGCCCTTCTCCGCGGCGGCGGTCTCCACCTGGCGCACGGCTGTTGCCATGCGTTCAGCGAGAGGCGGGCGCTCCGGCGGCTCGAGCCCGGCGAGCACCGCGTTTATCTCGGCAAAGAGCCAGGGGTCGCCGAAGGCGCCGCGGCCCACCATGCAGGCGTCCGCGCCGGTGTAGCTCAAAATGTGCGCCGCGTCCGCGCCGGAGAACACGTCCCCGTTCGCGATGACGGGCACTGAAACCGCGCGTTTGACCTCGCGGATGATGTCCCAGTCGGCCCTTCCGGCGTACATCTGCACGCGCGTCCGGCCGTGCACGGCTATCGCCGCGGCCCCGGCCTGCTCCAGGAGCTTTGCCAGCTCCACGGCGTTGACGGAGCCCCCGTCCCAGCCCTTGCGTATCTTCACCGTGACGGGCACGGGCACGGCCATGGCCACGGCGGCGACTATCTCCGCCGCGAGCTCCGGCGTGCGCATGAGGGCCGAACCATCGCCGGATTTGACCACCTTGCCCACGGGACAGCCCATGTTGATGTCTATTATCTCCGCCCCGGAGATGTCCAGCGCGCGCTTTGCGCCCTCGGCCATGGACTCCGGCTCGTGGCCGAAGATCTGCGCCGAGACGGGCCGTCCGCCCTCGGGCACGTGCAGCAGCGCGGCGGTCTTCCTGTCATTATAGCACAGAGCCTTGGCGCTGACCATCTCGGTGTACACCAGCGCCGCCCCCTGTTCGAGACAGAGGCCGCGGAAGGCGGAGTCCGTGACCCCCGCCATGGGTGCGAGCACCGCCCGCCCGGCGAGCTGCACGCCGCCTATCGAAAAACCCGCGCTCACTTGAGGTCGAGGCCCACGGGGCAGTGGTCGGAGCCCATGATCTCGGGGCAGATGTAGGCCTTGTCAATGCGCTCCGCCAGCCGGTTGGAGCAGAGGAAATAGTCTATGCGCCAGCCGACGTTCCGCTCGCGGGACGCCGCGCGGAAGCTCCACCAGGTGTAGGCCCCCTCGAGGTCGGGGTAGAGGTAGCGGAAAGTGTCCGTGAACCCGGCGTCGAGCAGCTCGGTCATCTTGCCGCGCTCCTCGTCCGTGAAGCCGGGGTTCATGCGGTTGGTCTTGGGGTTTTTGAGGTCGATCTCCTCGTGCGCGACGTTCATGTCGCCGCAGACCACGACGGGCTTTATGTGGTCGAGCTCCACGAGGTAGTCGCGGAAGGCGTCCTCCCACTGCATGCGGTAGTCGAGGCGCCGGAGGCCGTCCTGGGAGTTCGGCGTGTAGACGCAGACGAGGTAGAAGTCCTCGAACTCCAGCGTTATGACCCGGCCCTCGGAGTCGTGCTCGGCGTGGCCGAGATTGTAGGAGACGCCGAGGGGCTTTATGCGCGTAAATACGGCGGTGCCGGAGTAGCCCTTCTTTTCGGCGTAGCACCAGAACTGCTCGTAGCCCGGCAGGTCGAGCTCCAGCTGGCCGGCCTGCAGTTTAGTCTCCTGCAGGCAGAATATGTCGGCGTCGAGGCCCCAGAAGATGTCCTCAAAGCCCTTTTTCATAACGGCGCGCAGGCCGTTTACGTTCCAGGATATCATTCGCATGGCCATACCTCCCCGCGTACCGCCACCAGGCGGTTTATCTTGACGCCCTGCTCGTGGAACTTTGCCTCGTAGTCGGTCATCACGCCCTGGATGCCGTGCTCGTGGAGGTCGCGCGTGACCTCTTTGAGCGTCCAGCCGCAGTTTTGGAACTGCTCGAGGCTCCACTCATACAGCATGACGTTGTCGGTCTTGAGCCAGACCTCGCCGCCGGGGGGCAGGAGGTCGAAATAAAGTTTCTGAAAGCCGGGGGCCGTGAGACGGCGCTTGAACTGCTTCTTCTTCGGCCAGGGGTCGGGGAAGTTTATGTAGATGCGCGAGACCTCGCCGGGGGCGAAGAACTCCGGCAGCAGCGCGGCGTCCCGGTCGAGAAAGCGGACGTTCGTGAGCCCGGCGTCGCGCACGCGCTCCATGGCGACGACCATCGCGTCCGGGACCTTCTCCACGGCGCAGAGCAGCGCGTCCGGCTCCGCGGCGGCCATCCCGGCGGTGAAGCGGCCCTTGCCGCAGCCCAGCTCCAGGCAGAGGCGCTCATGTCCCAGGAAATCCGCGAGCCAGCGCCCGCGGTGGACTTCAGGGGTATTTTCAAGCAGCTCGGCGCACTTTTCCCAGCGCGGCACGAGGTTGGGTTTTTTTCTCATTCTCAAAGCATATCACGCTCCGCACAGATGATAACATATCCCGAGCAAAACTTCAACGAAGAAAAGGTTGCGAATCGCGTTCGGCCATAGTATAATCAAAATTCACCGGGGTGTTGCGCAGCTGGTAGCGCGCCAGCTTTGGGAGCTGGAGGCCGTGAGTTCGAGTCTCACCACTCCGACCAGTCCCCCTGAAACCGGAGGGTTTCGGGGGGACTTTTTGCGCCGGCGCGGCTGTGTTATAATGTCGTAGAAAGAAATGGAGGCGGGGACATGGCCGTTGAAAACGGGGTCTGGATAATGCGTGGGCTCGACTGGGACGACCCGGGCCGCATCCGCAGCTGGCAGGAGCTTGAGGACTGGATAGACGAGGTCGGCTTCCTGCCCCTCTTCAAAAACGAGATAGACGGCTTTTCCGCCGAGGAGCACACCTCCGACCTCTACTGGTGGAGCGGCGACGCGGAGCAGGACCCCTGGGAGTGGCGGGAGCTCATCGCACGCAGCGGCCGGGTGGCCTACGGCAAGTTTTTCGGCCGGAAGGCGGGCTTTGTCTCCCGGGAGTGGTTCCCGCACTTCGCCAACTGGCGTCGGGACGGCTACGACTTCGACAGCCGCTGGGACGAGGGCCTGGCCCGCATCCGCCTCAAGCGGGTCATGGACCTGTTCACGGACGGGGCGCATCTCTATTCCTTCGAGCTCAAGCGCCTGGCCGGTTTCGGCAAGGAGGGCGAGCGGAACTTCGAGGGCACGGTGACTGACCTGCAGATGTACACCTACCTCCTCATCCGCGACTTCCGGCAGCGCATAAACAAAAAGGGGCAGCCCTACGGCTGGCCCATCTCGGTCTATTCCACCCCCGAGGCGCTCTGGGGCTATGAGCACATCGCCTCCGCCTACTCCACCGGGCCGGAGCAGTCCCGCGAGCTGATCTTCCGCCATGTGCGGAAAAACTTCCCCGCCGCCACGGACGAGACCCTCGCCGCCGTGCTCGGCTGGAACGGGTGAAAGGAGAAGCCATGATACGCGACATATGCAGGGACGAGGCCTTTCTCTCGCAGAAGGCGGAGCCCGCGACACCGGAGGACATGCAGACCGCCGCCGACCTGCTCGAGACGCTCGAGCACCACAGGGACGGCTGCGTGGGCATGGCGGCGAACATGATAGGCGTGAACCGCCGCATCATCGCCTTTGACAACGAGGGCGAGTACATGCTCATGTTCAACCCGGAGATAATCAAAAAGTCCGGCCCCTACGAGGCCGAGGAGGGCTGCCTCTCCCTCACGGGCACCCGCCGGACGCGGCGCTGGCAGAGCATCAAGGTCCGCTGGCAGAACGAGCGCTTTCAGGAGCGCATCAAGACCTTCACCGGCTGGACGGCGGAGATCATCCAGCACGAGATCGACCACTGCGAAGGGATAATAATATAGGAGGCACAGCCATGTTCAAGGACAAGATCGCCGTCGTCACCGGCGGCGCGAAGGGCATAGGCAAATGCATTGCGGAGGAGTTTCGCCGCGAGGGCGCCGAGGTTTGCGTCATAGACCTGCTGCCCGGCGGCTATTATACCGGCGACATCGGCGACAAGGCCGTGCTCGAGGACTTCGCCGCCAAAGTCGCGGCGGACTTCGGGCATGTGGACTACCTCGTCAACAACGCCCTGCCGCTCATGAAGGGCCTCGACAGCTGCACCTACGAGGAGTTCAACTACGCGCTGCGCGTGGGCGTCACGGCGCCCTTCTATCTTGCAAAGCTGTTCGCGCCCCACTTCGCTCCCGGGGCGGCCATCGTGAACATCTCCTCCTCGCGCGACCGGATGAGCCAGCCCCAGACGGAGAGTTACACGGCGGCCAAGGGCGGCATCTCCGCGCTCACCCACGCGCTCGCGGTGAGCCTCGCGGGGCGGGTGCGCGTCAACTCCATCTCGCCCGGCTGGATAGACACGGACTACACCGTCTATGAGGGCCCGGACGCCTGTCAGCAGCCCGCGGGCCGCGTGGGGAACCCCATGGACATCGCGAACATGGTGCTCTACCTCTGCTCGGACAAGGCGGGCTTCATCACCGGCGAGAACATCTGCATCGACGGCGGCATGACCCGGCAGATGATATACCACGGCGACTTCGGGTGGACGCTGGAATGAAAAGCTCAAATGTTTGCTGCTCGCGCTGACGGCCTGCAGCTACTGCGCCGAAAATTACGCCGATTGAGCGCTGTGAATAAGCCGAAGAGGTGAAGAGCATGAAACTCGCCATAATCTCCGACACCCACGGGCTGCTGAGGCCGGAGGTGATTGAGCACATAGAGGGCGTGGACGTGATACTCCACGGCGGGGACATAAATAAGCAGAGCGTCGTGGACGAACTGCGGCGATACGCCCCGCTCTACGTCGTGCGCGGGAACAACGACAAGGACTGGGCCGCGGACATCCCGCACGAGCTCACCGTCACGCTCGGCGGCGTGACGTTCTACATGGTCCACAACAAAAAGGAGGTCCCGGCGGACCTCTCGGGCGTGGACGCGGTGGTCTTCGGCCACTCGCACAGGTATTTTCAGGAAGAACGCTCCGGCGTGCTCTGGCTCAACCCCGGCTCCTGCGGCCCGCGGCGCTTTGCCCAGGAGATAACCCTGATGCTGGCCGAGGCCGAAGGCGGGCGGCTCCGCGTGCAGAAGATCACCATCCCGCACGCGGCGAAGCAGAAGTAAAGGAGGACATATCCGATGAAAAAGAGATACGCGGCGCTGCTTCTGGCGCTGGTATTTATATTCGCCCTAGCTGGCTGCGGGGCGGAGGCGGGCCCGGACTACTCCAGCGCGGAGAACTGGGCCTATCTGGAGACGGACAAGACCGCGGCGGCGGACGTGTTTTTCACCTGCCCCACCGTCTACGGCGGCGGGGAGGGCGACGAGAACATGCCGCTCAGCGACGGGGAGGCGCGGGAGAGCTTCCTCGGCGCGACCAACATGGAAAAGGGCATCTACGACGCGGAGAGCTGCTTTTTCGCGCCATATTACTGCCAGGCCGGACTGAGCGTATACGAGCTGCCGGCGGAGGAGCGCGAGCCCTATCTCGCGCTGGCCTATGAGGACGTGCGCGCGGCCTTCGACTACTATCTGGAGCACTACAACGAGGGGCGGCCCATCATCGTCGCGGGCTTCTCCCAGGGCGCGGACATGTGCCTGCGCCTTCTCAAGGACCGCTTTGCCGACGAGGAGGTGAACCGCCTGCTCGTGGCCTGCTACGCCATAGGCTGGAGCATCACGGAGGAGGAGATAGCGGAGTATCCTCACCTGCGCTTTGCCACGGGCGAGGACGACACGGGCGTCATCATCTCCTTCAACAGCGAGGCGGAGAGCGTCACGGACTCCATCCTGATCCCGGAGGGCACCCGCACGCTGGCCATCAATCCCCTCAACTGGCGCACGGACTCCACCCCCGCGGGGAAGGAGGCCAACCTCGGCGCCTGCTTCACAAATTACAGCGGGGACATCGTCAGCGAGATACCGCAGCTCACCGGGGCCTATATCGACCCCGTGCGCGGGGCGCTGAAGGTCACCGACGTCACGCCGGAGGAGTATCCTCCCGGGCTCTCCATCTTCCCCGAGGGCGTGTACCACCTCTACGACTACCAGTTTTTCTACCGCAACCTGCAGCAGAATGTGGCCGTCCGTCTGGACGCCTATCTTGCCGCCGCAGCGGAGTGACAAAGAAAAAGCCCGGCCGCGAGCAGCCGGGCTTTTTTATTCGGAGTCGGATTTGGATTCCACCTTGCAGCTCCCGCCGCAGCAGCAGCCGAAGGCTCCGGAGAGCAGGAAACCGATGAGGCCGGTGTACAGCACGGTGATGTAGGGGTTCGAGGTGATGGCGCAGGTCCCGGTAGAACAGCCCACCAGATAGTAGTAACCGAGGCCCACAAGCGCGCCGCCCGCGGTGAAGAGCACCGGGCGCAGCAGTTTTTTCAGGAATTCCTTCATGTCATTCGCCTCCCGCCAGATATTCCTCCGCCATGTGGACCGCCATGGCCCCGTCGGCCACCGCCGTGACCACCTGACGCAGGGGTTTTGTCCTCACGTCGCCCACGGCGTAGACGCCGGGGAGACTGGTCTTCGTCGTCTCGTCCGCGACTATGTAGCCGCCGCGGTCGAGCTCAAGCTGGCCTTGTACCAGCTCCGTCGCGGGCTTTCTGCCCACGCTTATGAACACGCCGTCGCAGTCGAGCTGCGTCTCCTCTCCGGTCCTGAGGTCCCGGAGCCGCACGCCTGTGAGCCTGTCGCCGCCCAGCAGCTCAGTCACGGCGCTGTTCCAGCGAAACTCCATGTTCTCCGCCCGCATGAGCGGCTCGTGGTACACCTTCGTAGCCCTCAGGCTGTCCCTGCGGTGGACGAGTATCACCTTTTTGGCCACTCGGCTGAGCGCCAGGGCGTCCCCGGCGGCGGAGTTGCCCCCGCCCACGACGACCACCGTCCTGCCGCGGTAGCGCATCCCGTCGCAGGCCGCGCAGTAGGCCACGCCGCGGCCGGTGAGGGCGGCCTCGTTCGCGAGGCCCAGCTCCCGGGGCCCGGCGCCCGTGGCCAGCGCCACGGTGCGGCCGTAAAAGACGCCCGCGCTGGTCTCCAGCACCTTGGGCGAGGCGGCGAGGTCCACGCGCTCCACCTCGGCGTACTCGCTCTTCGCGCCGAAGCGCTCCGCCTGACGCTGCATCTTCTCGGCCAGGGTGAAGCCGTCGATGCTCTCCTCAAAGCCGGGGTAGTTGTCGATGGCCTCGGTCAGGGCCATCTGCCCGCCGGCGGAGAGCTTCTCCAGCACCAGAGTGTCCAGCCCGGAGCGCGCGGCGTAGAGCGCCGCCGTATAGCCGCCGGGGCCGCCGCCGACGACTATCATGTCGTAGACATGCTTTCCGTCCATGCGCGCGCCCCCTCAGTTGGCCAGGGCCTCGCTGATGAAGCGGTCTATGGCGGCCTTCGAGCCGGGGTTCACGATGGAGTCCACGGCCTTGCCGTTACGGTACATGATGAGCGTCGGGACGACGTCCACGCGCTCCGCGTCCGCGAGCTGGGGCTCCTCGTCGATGTTTATCTTGGTCACGGCGATGCGGTCGCCGTACTCCTCGGCGATTTTCTCGTACACGGGGCCGAGCCTGCGGCAGTAGCCGCACCAGGGCGCCCAGAAGTCCACCAGCACGGGCTTATCCCCGCCCGCCATCTGTCCGAATTGCTCCCTGTTTATCTCCATAGCTGCCATATCTGCCAGCTCCTTTCTTTTGTATGGGCCTAGTATACCCCAAAAACCGCAGCTCTTCCGTGATAAGGTCACGCAAAGGCGCTCAGGCGGCCTTGCCGCCCTTGGCCTTGCAGATGAGCTGGGTCATGGTGCCCATGGGGCAGTAGACGCACCAGCTGCGGGGCTTGAAGAGGACCATTGTGATAAGCCCCAGAACTGTGGAGGTGAGCATGACGCTGTAAAAACCGAAGGCGAACTGCGCTACGCCGGGGTGGAGCAGCGTGCCGTGATACGCCCAGTGCCAGGGCAGCTTGAAGGTCCACAGCAGCGTCACCGCCTGCCCGAGGTCCCGCGCCCCGGCGAACACGAGATAGGTGTTCCACAGCATCAGGAAGAACATGGCGAAGAAAAAGACGAGAAAGCCGTAGCGGAAGGGCTTGCTCTTCATCCAGCGGGGGATATCCCGCCTTCTGGAGAGGCCGAAGCGCCCGCCCAGCAGCGCAAAGAGCTGGCCGCGGCCGCAGTAGCGGTTGCAGTAGCCCTTCGTCCCGGCGGCGACGGAGATGATGATGGGTATGAAGAAGCACAGCAGCCCCAGCCAGGCGAAGAGTATGTTGAAAAAGCCGAGCGTCAGATACAGCAGCGACGCGATCCACAGATAGTCGTACCAACGCTTTTTCATGCCTCCACCTCCACGAGCTCAATGACGCTGGCCGGGCACTCCCTGGCGCACTTGCCGCAGCCGATGCACTTATCCCTGTCCACCCGGGCCGCTATGCCCCGGACGACCGATATGGCCCGCATCGGGCACACCTTGACGCAGCAGCCGCAGGCCACGCAGGCGGACTCATCCACAACGGCCTTGCGCCGCTTCTTCACCGGACTCATGATATCCCTCCACAAACTCAAGTGGAGAGAGCATACCACATCCGCCGCGGCCGCACCGTGACGAGGTCACATAACGCGAAAACCCTTGCCTTGGCGCCTCGGCAGAGAGAGTTACAATATCCGGTTGAGGAGATAAAGACACGGGCCGTGCGCCCGCCAGGGGGAGAGAAGTATGAGATGTCAGCCACAAGAAAGAGATATGTCGCAAGACTGGTCGGACGCTGCCTGATTTTTATCGCCTGCGTCTGCCTTTGGGTCTTCCGCCCGCAGGCCTTCGACGTGCTGGAGGGGAACAATTTTTTCCGCCGCCTCTCGCCGCTGCACCTGCTCTGGGTGATTTGGGCCGCAGACATGTTTTTGCAGATAGTGCCCATAAAGAACAAGGTGCCGCTCGGCTCGCAGAAGCTCTTTGCAAACCGCTTCAGACCTATCCGCGAGAAGATAAATTACGAGGCGCTGAGGAACTATATAACGGCCACCACCCGCTCCGCGTACAAGGTGTTCATCCTCTGGTGCCTGCTCATCGCGGCGATAGGGCTGCTGCACCGCTTCGGCGTCATAGACCGGACGGCGCTCTTCATGATCTCGGTGCTGTTCTACGTCTGCGACCTCATCTGCGTGCTCATCTGGTGCCCCTTCCGGCTCATCATGAAGAACCGCTGCTGCACCACCTGCCGCATCTTCAACTGGGACCATCTCATGATGTTCTCGCCGCTTATCTTCATGGGCGGCTTCTACGCCGTCTCGCTGGTCGTTATGGCAATAGCGGCCTGGCTGGTCTGGGAGCTGTGCGTCATGATGTACCCGGAGCGTTTCTGGGACCGCGCCAACGCGGCGCTCAAGTGCTCGGAGTGCACGGATAAGCTCTGTACCCAGTACTGTCACAAGCTGAGGGACGACGCCCCGGCAAATCACATTTCCTGAGAGGTATGCCATTATGAAAAAACTCGCAGCAACGCTTCTGACCGCCTGCCTGCTCTGCGGCGGCCTGATGACCGGCGCCCTGGCCGACACCTGGGAGCCGGACGAATTCAACGCCTGGATGACGGACAACGTCGGCTCCATAGACGAGAACACCACGCCCGAGGAACTTGACGAGATCATCGACAAGCTCTCCAACACGGAGATAGCCCTGCCCGAGGAGGGCGACGGGCTCACCGGCAGCATGACGGCCGGCTCATATGGAGGAAGCATCAATCAGCTCTTCGCCGAGCTCCAGAAGAAGATGGCCGAAGAGGCCAAGGGCACCGCCATGGATCGCATCGAGGAAATCCGGGCGCAACAGGCTGAGCAGTCCAAAGTCTCCGGCTACATAAGTGATCTGCGCGGCCTCAGGCTCAAGCTGGCCGACGACGAGATGACCTGCGCCATGCCCGACGAGATCGTCGCATACATGCAGGAGAAGTCCATCGCCCTGCCGGAGGACCCCTCCGCCGTTAACCGCGAGCAGCTGGAGGACGCCATCGTCGGTCTGGAGTCCTACGTTGAATACCTGGGCACAGACATCAACTACAGCACGACGTACATCCAGGACTACATGGGCCTGTACGACAGCTATACCAGCGGCGCCACCTCGGCCATCGACGCCGCAAACAAGACCCTGAGCGACTTAATGATGAGCGGCACCATGCTCGGCTCCGGCCTCGGCATGACCGTGACCGCGCTCATAGTCGGCCTCGCCGTCGGCGCGGGCGTCACGGCGCTGGTGCTGAAAAAGAAGTCCTCCAAGGCGTCATGATCTACCTGAGATTTGCCGGGGCGGCGGCCGCGCTGGTCTGGGGACTGTGCACGGCCTTCCGGCCCAGGGTGCCGCTCTACTATAAGATAGTTTTCTTCGGCATGGCCAGCTGCTTCCTCGGCAGCTGCTACGAGGCGCTGGCCCGGCTGCTGGAGCCCTCGGCGGCGGAGGGCTTCCACGTCGGATATTTCGGCTATATCGGCCTCTTTTTCTTCCTGTATTCGTCCTATTACGGGGCCATAAACAGCCTCGCCGACGGCGGCGGGCGGGAATTTCGCCGCTTCCGGCTCATCGCGGGCCTGGCCGCGGCGCTCATAGGCGTGTCGGGCCTCTGCGGGGCCTGGCTGGCGTCGGGGCAGCACGTGCTGCTGACCATCTTCATCCTGCCCGTGACCATGGCGGCCTACTTCGCGGCCAAGCTGCTCATCATGCCGGACGTGGAGCTCGGCATAATCGCGGCGATGCGGCCCTTCAACGCGCTGGTCCTGGTCCTCTGCGTGGTGCAGGCGGCGGAGTTCTGCTTCGCTCCGGGCGGCGCGGCGGGCTGGGCGCTCGCGGCCTGCGACGGTGTGCTGCTGGCGCTGGCTCTGCCCGCGGCTAGAATGGGGGTGCGCAAGTGGTTTATCTGATCCTCATCTGCTTCGCCGTGCCGCTGCTCCTGCTCATGACGCTGCTCGACAGGCGCTCGCGCCTGCTCGTGGGCTTCATGCTGCTGGGCATGCTCGTAGCGGTCAGCTCCTATGAGATAAACTCCACGGCGCAGTTCCTGCTCGGCATGTCGGGGCGGGAGATCTCAGTCAAGGTCGCGCCCGTGGTGGAGGAGCTGCTCAAGGCCCTGCCCGTGCTCTTTTACGCCGCGCTGGTCTGCGACGACAGGCGGCAGCTGCTCCCGCTGGGCATGTCCGTGGGCATAGGCTTCGCCCTGCTGGAGAACGCCTATCTGCTCATAACCTACGCCGAACAGGTGACGCTCGGCTGGGCCGTGATACGCGGCATTTCCACCAGCCTCTCGCACGGGCTGTGCACCCTCGCGGTGGGCTACGGCATGCAGTTCCTGCGTCGGCAGAAGAAGCTCTTCTACACCGGCATCTTCGGCCTGCTGTCCCTGGCCATGACCTACCACGCCACGTTCAACCTGCTCATTCAGTCGGACCTCGACTGGCTGGGCATGCTGCTGCCCATCACCACCTACGCCGTCTTTCGTCTCCTCACGCGGAAAAAGGCGCGCAAAGCATGAGAATACCCCCGGCCGACGAGGCCGGGGGCGTTTTTTATTTCGTGGCGAACTTCTTCGTGAAGAAGTCGGTGAAGGCGGCGAGCTCCTCGTCCTGGGAGACGTAGACGTAGAGCTTCTCGTCGTCGAGCCAGTCGTAGGCGTTGATGGCTATGTAGCCGCGCTTGTCGGGGCAGATGACGAAGGCGTCGGTGGGGTACTTGTTCCGATAGGCCTTGAGGATGTCGGAGCGGCGGTAGACCACAGCCTCGCCCCGGCCGCTCAGGTCGGGCACGGTGGGCACCACGATGATCGTCTCCGCGGCCTCGTTCCAGCCCACGATGAGGCTGCCTATCTTCGTCTTGCTGCCGTGGACAAAGCCGTAGTTGAAGCGGCTAACGTCCTCCGTGTAGCCGTAGATCAGCCGGTAGTCGTCCCCGTTTTCCACGGCGTCGTTGAAGAGCTCGCGCATCCGCCGCGCGTTCGCCGCGCTCTTTTCCATGTCGATCTCCGGGCCCTTGAAGAGCTTGCAGAAAAGTCCCATGTGAGTTTTCCTCCTGATTTTTTCTTATAATAAATACAAAATCGAATATTTGTATTTATTCTGCGCAAAAAACAGATCCGCCGGAGCGCCCGGGCGGATCTATTCACTTTCCCGCCGGAACAAGTCGAGGCGGTCCACGATGGCGTCAATCTGAAAAGCGGCCGTAGCGTCCGCCGCCTCGGGCACGAAGAGGGGCAGCGTGTCCGGTATGCCCCGGCGGACTATCATGACGGTCAGGCTGAGGTTTATGAAGAGGCTTATCCGCTCCCGGTCCGCGCGGATGCCGAAGCTCTCGAGGATGCCGCCGAAGAGCCGCGCCTGCTTCTCGCGGAAGGCGGCGTAACTCTCGGGCGAGAGCCGCCGGAAGATGAGCTGCTGCTCCTCCACCGTCAGCACCGCGATGCCGTGCTGCTCGCCGTAGCAGCACGCGTGCAGAAAGCGCCGCACCGCCTCCCGCCAGCTCAGCTCCGGGTCCGCCATCAGGCTGCGCGCGTACTCGAGTATCCGCGGCTGCTGGAGATAGAGCGACTCGACGATGAGGTCCTCCTTGGTGGGGAAGAAGGTGTAGAAAAAGCTCCGCGAGATGCCCACGGCGCGGTATATCTGCTCCACTGTGGTGTGCTGTATGCCATGCCTGGCCATCAGCTCCAGCGCGACGGAGACCAGCTCGCCGCGTATGCGCTCGCGCTCGGCCTCGGAATAGGCTACCTTCGGCATCCCGACCCTCCCCTCGAAATAAAGACAAAAATAAGAAACCGTATTTATCTTACCACAAAGCCCGGGGCGATTCAACAGCGAACCGCCCCGGGCCTGAAATTTATTTGACCTCCGCGTATTTCACACGTGCGGCGAGGAACTCCCGCAGCTCCGGCAGCGTGCCGGTCAGCAGGTCCTTCTTTTGCAGCAGCGTGACGCAGCCGGCGTAGACGGGCATCAGGAGGTCCGCCGTCTCGACTACGCACTCGAAGTCGCCGTAGCCGTAGCTGTGCGCCGCGGCGAGGTTGTCCTCCTGCGTGAGGGACATGCCCTCGTCCGAAAAGCTCACGCGCAGCTTTGCGGCCTCGGCGGGGGAGAGCTCGCGCGAGAGCAGCTGCTTGGCCGCGCGGTCATAGGCGCTGGGCCGGGCGAAGCGGCGCTTGAGCAGGCCCGCAATGCCGAGCAGCAGACAGACGAGCCCCGGCCAGAGCAGCACGCCGAGCTCCTCCCTGGCCACGAGCGCGCCGAAACAGAGCAGCGCCCGGCGATGAGCCCCGCCGCGCCCAGCAGGCGCGGGGCGTTCCGCCAGAGCGACGCCGAGCCAACTACAAAGCAGGCCGCGCCGACGATGAGCGGCCAGAGCAGCTCCCGCGGCTGCATCACGCACGGCACGATGAGCGCAAGGCTCAGCAGCCAGCAGAAAAAGCCCAGCGCCCGACGCCGGCGGCGCCGGTTCCCGAGCACGTCCTCGGGGGCCTTTTCAACGCTGTTGAGCTTGTCCGTGAGCTCCCAGAGCTTCGGCATCCGCTCACGCGAGGCGAGCTCCACGCGCTTTTCCAGCGCGCGGCTGACCTGCCCTTCGAGCGCACCGGCGTCGGCGGGGGATATGAGAAAGGTGAAATTCGTCTCCATGTCGGCCTCCTTACAGGGGATGCCGCGAGCATATCACAGCGGCCTTGTGAATACATGAACTATCCCTGAATTTTCCCCGCATCGCGTGGAAAACAGGTGACAGGCGCACAGGGGAATGGTATAATCGTCCAAATCTTCAAGGGGAGGCGATATCATGCTGGAGAAACTCAAAAGGGCGCTTTTCTCTGTTGAAACGACAGAGCCTTGGAGCGGGGAGATGGTGCTCGAGGCAGCCGGACCCGGCAAGCGCGCGGGCTACAAGCTAGCGAGCTATTCGACCGTCGCGCTGCGCTGGGTGAGCCGCGAGCGCGGGGCGGACGGCGAACCGCTCAGGGTCCGCGAGCCGCATGAGAGTACCGTGAAATACGCCCTTGCGGGCGGCTTCACCGCCGCCGGACGCCGCTACGGCGAGCTCTCGGAGCTCTTCACCGAGCACGACAAGACCAAGACCTTCTGCCGCGACCGCTACGGCCGGGAGGTGCTCTATCTCGCCGAGCGCTTCCCCTGCTTCGACAGCCACGACTTCGCCTACGAAAACCGCTTCTACCGCTGGTTTTTCCTGCGCGAAAACGACCGCCTCACCCGCGTGTACCACGAGGACGAGACCGGCAGCGTCTATGTCACCGAGGACGTGAAGTACCTCGAAGAACCCCGCTGGCGTGAAATGCTCCGCCTGGACTACTTCGAGCGGCGCTGGTGAGGAGGTGACCGCTCAATCTATTAGCCCCAGCTTTCGAAGGCGGCTCGTGATACTGTCGGGACTGCGCTGCATTTCCCGGGAAAGATACCGTGTACTCCGGCTGGTGCCGAAATAGAGCCTCTTGAGACGCGCATCATCTGCCTTTGTCCAGGGTTTTCCGGCATTTTGATACATGGACTTGCGCTTCGCCGCCGAGACTTCCCTGGCTGCCTTTTTCTCAGCCTCGCGCTCTTCGCGCTGCTTTTTCAGCATGGAGGCGTATGACTCGAGCGTACAGTGCTCCAGTACAGTGCGCAGCGCTTCCTGCACGAGCTCGTCGGAGCAGCAGTCCCAATGGGACAGCGCCTCGCCGGTGATGGGGTTTATGCCGATGCTGAGGTTTTCGACCATTGTCCGGGCCATCAGATCATCCATGTCAACGCCCCCTGTTATTTTTTCACAGCTATCATACCACACATCGCAGCACTAAGTAAATTCTAACCGCAGGACAAACGTGACGCACAGTTGTCACGTTTGTATGCTATAATGGGCAAAAAGTGCGGAAGGGGGCGGGGGCTTGAGGTTGGACAGACTCATCGGCATACTTTCGCTGCTGCTCCAGCGCGAGCGGGTCACGGCGGCAGAGATGGCGGAGCTGTTCGAGGTCTCACGACGGACGGTGCTGCGGGATGTGGACGAGCTCTGCCGCGCTGGCATACCGCTGGTAACCATCCAGGGGGCGGGTGGGGGCATATCCATAATGGATGGCTATCGGCTCGACCGCACCGTGCTCACCTCCTCGGAGATGCAGGCCATTCTCGCCGGGCTGCGCAGTCTCGACTCGGTCAGCGGCACACGGCGCTATGCCCAGCTCATGGAAAAGCTCTCAGCCGGCTCAGGCACGCTCGTGCCCGGCGGCGCACACATGCTAATTGACCTCTCTTCCTGGTACAGGACCAGTCTGCCGCCCAAGATAGAGCTCATAAGCGCCGCAATTGAGCAGAGGCGGACACTGCGCTTCGCATACTTCTCCCCATCTGGCGAGAGCATACGCGAGGCGGAGCCATATTATCTCGTCTTCCACTGGTCGTCCTGGTATGTATGGGCCTGGTGCCGTTTGCGGAAGAATTACCGGCTCTTCAAGCTGGGCCGCATGGCGGAGTTAGAGCCGGGCGAGACTTTTGAGCCGCGCGGGGCGCCGCTCCCCCAGCTAGAGCCTGAGCACATATTTCCCGCGCGGCGCAAGGTCACAATCCTCTTTGAGCCTCGGTACAAGTGGCGTTTGGTAGAGGAGTACGGCTCCGACAGCTTTACCACCCGCACCGACGGGCGGCTGCGCTTCACCGGCTGCTTCCCGGACGATGAGAGCGTGCTGAGCTGGCTGCTTACCTTCGGCGGCGGAGCGGAGCTGACTGAGCCCGAGGAACTGAGGGAGAAGCTCTCACGGCTGGGACGGGAGCTGGCGGAGCGATATTCCAAAGGAGGCGGGACGGATGGCGACTGACAGGGGTTTTGTCGAGTACGTCACGGAGCAGCTGCAGGGCGCGGGGAGCGTGCGGGCGAAGCGGATGTTCGGGGAGTACGGGCTCTTTTGCGATGGGCTGTTCTTTGCTGTCGTCTGCGCGGACCAGCTCTTCATCAAGCCCACGGAGGCGGCGCGCTCGGCCTTCCCTGACTTGCCCATGGCCCCGCCATACGAGGGCGCGAAGGACTACATCCTCGTCGAGGACATCGACGACACGCAGACGCTCACGGCTCTCGCCTCGCTCACCTGCGAGGCGCTGAGGGCCTCGGAGCGGCCGAAAAGGAGGAAATATGGCTGCATTTGACTTCAAAAAGGAGTTCCCGGAGTTCTATCTCCCGGCACGCACCCCACACCTCATAGAGATACCCGAGCTGCCCTATCTCGCTGTGCGCGGCAATGGCGACCCCAACGCCGAGGGCGGCGAGTACAAGGCAGCCGTGGGCATGCTCTACGCCGTGGCCTACACGATAAAGATGAGCCGCCTCTCCGGCAGCGCGCCGGAGGGCTATTTCGACTACGTCGTGCCGCCGCTGGAGGGCCTCTGGTGGACGGAGGACGGGCTGGGCATAGACCTAACGCGCAAGGGCGATTTCCACTGGATCGCGCTCATCCGCCTGCCGGATTTCGTGACGCGCGATGTCTTCGCCTCCGCCGTCGCCTCGGCGGAGCGAAAGAAGGGGCTGGACCTCTCGCGCGTGGAGCTGCTGCGATACGCCGACGGCCTCTCGGTGCAGTGCATGCACCTCGGCTCCTATGACGCCGAGCCGGAGACACTTGAGGCCATGGAACGCTGCGCCGCCGAAAACGGCTGCGTCCCCGACTACGCCGGGCGCTTCCACCACGAGCTCTATCTCAGCGACCCCCGCCGCTACAAGCCGGAGCGGCTCCGGACGGTCATCCGCATACCGGTGAGGAGGGCGTGAGATGAAGGGTTTTTCACGGAAAGAGCCGATGTTCTCGCTCTGCGGGCTCAACTGCGCGCTCTGCGCCATGCATGTCGGCGGCTACTGCCCCGGCTGCGGGGGCGGGGAGGGGAACCAGAGCTGCGCCTTCGCCCGCTGCTCGCCCGGGCGCGGCGTCGAGTTCTGCGCCGACTGTGCGGAGTATCCCTGTGCCCGCTACGAGGGCTTTGACGACGCGGACTCCTTCGTCCCCCACAGCCGCAGGAGGGCCGACCTCGAGCGCGCACGGGAGCTGGGGCTGGAGGCGTACATCTCGGAGCTTCGCGAGAAGGCGGAGCTGCTCTCAGAGCTGCTCGCGGGCTATAACGACGGCCGGCGCAAGAGCCTGTTCTGCACCGCAACGTATCTTCTCCCGCTCCCCGACCTGCGCGAGGCGCTGCAAGCCCTCCGTGCCCTCCCCGAGCAGCCGATAAAAGGGCGCGCCGCCTCCGCCGCCTCTCTGATCAATGCCGCGGCAGAGAAACGCGGCATCTCGCTGAAGCTGGTAAAAAAGCCTAAAAGCCGGATATCTTGACAAATTTGGCGACTAATCTTACTATAAAGTTTGTGATTTGTGAAACACTATGTCGGGAGGCTTGCAGATGAAGACTGGCGCGGTGATATTGGCGGCCGGGGCTCCGGGAGAGATAAAGGAGGGCAAGCCGATGATGTGCGTGGGGCAAAAGCCGATGATACGGCACATCGTGGACACCCTCACGGAGCTGAAGCTCTCGCCCGTCGTGGTCGTCACCGGTTACCGCTCCGACATAATCGAGCGCTGCCTGGCCTCCACGGGTGCGGTGATAGTCCGCAACCGGAAGTTCGCGAGCACGGACATGTTCTGCTCGCTCAAGCTCGGCATCGCGGCCCTTGCGGAGAGCTGCGACAGAGCCTTTGTGTTCCCGGCGGACCTGCCGCTGGTGAGGCCGGAGACGCTCAGGCAGCTCATGGCCTGCGCGGCGCCGCTGGTGAAGCCCGGCTATGAGGAGCGCGAGGGCCACCCGATCCTCATCTCGCGGGAGCTCTTCGGCGCGATAGAGAAGTACTCCGGCGAGGGCGGGCTGCGCGAGCTGCTCGGCGGCTTGGACGCTGATGTGCGCGTGGTGCCGGTGGAGGATCGGGGCGTGCTGCTGGACGTGAACAGCTACGAGGAATACGAGCAGGTCCTGGCCATGGAGGCCCAGCGTTGCGGCCGCGGCAAGCTGCACGCCGAGTGCGACATACTGCTCTCGGTGGACGACGTCATAATGAACCGGGAGACCATGCGGCTCCTGGAGATGGTGCAGTACACCGGCTCCCTGCAGCTGGCCAGCGAGCTTATGAACGTCCCCTACACCCGCAGCTGGCGGCAGATAAAGAACATGGAGCGCCAGCTCGGCGTGCCCATAGTCCGGAGCGCCGCGGGCGGCGCCAGAGGCGGCGGGTCGCTGTTGACGGAGCAGGGAACGGCCCTCCTCGAGGCCTATCAAAATATGAGCAAAGAGTGCGCAAAACTGTCAAATTGGCTGTTTCAGGAGTACTTTTCAGATGATTTTGTAGAAAAACTACAAAACGAGCGCTGAAAATTTTCTTTAATTTCGTGAACGAAAGAGCACTGTTCATTTTTGAACAGTGCTCTTTTTTCGGCTGAATTGCGCAGACTTATTAATCAGAACGATGCAGCGCTAAAGAGGGACCGAATAAACGTTAATTAATTGGCTATCAATCGGATTTTGCTCCAAAAACCGGCCGTGCGAGCGGTGGGGGTTCGAGAAGATTATTCTGATAAACTTATTAATCACTATGTAAAAACCTGCTATTTTTCCGAAATGAATCAAAAAACGCCCGTTTTGGCCGAATGATAAATAAGCAAATCTTCTTATTGATTGACATTTGATTCACAATTTGCTACTCTATGCTCGACGTCGAAACAGGGGCTCCTGTAAGTTCAACTCGGATGCGCCTCAGGGCACATCCCGGACAAACAGAGAGGAGGGAACCGGACGGAATGGAAAGGGACAACAAGATACATTGGCTGACGGCGTTGAAGCTGGGCGGCGCGTTTATGGCGACGTGCATAGGCTCCGGCTTTGCGACGGGCTCGGAGTGCCTTTCGTTTTTCGTCACCTACGGCATAGGCGGGGCGCTGGGAGCTCTGGCCGTGTCCTTCGTCGTGTACTTTCTCTTCGCAAGGGAGCTCTTCAACAAGGGACAGGAACTTGAGCCGGAGCAGTGCACGTCGCTGTTCACCTACTATTTCGGCAAGGCCGTGGGGTCGCTGCTGGACTGGTTTTCCGCGATACTCGTGGGCGGCTGCTACCTGGTGATGCTCTCGGGAGCGGGGACGACGATAAATCAATACCTCGGCTGGCCGGTTGTGGCGGGCTCGGCGCTGATGGTGCTCGCGGCGGTGGTCACGGTCTGGTTCGGGCTGAGGAAACTCACGAACATCATAGGCGTCATCGGCCCGTTCATGGCGCTCTTCACGCTGATCATCGGCATCTCGGCGCTCGGCAGGGCGGATTTCAGCAGCACTGCGGCAAACCTTGAGACGCTGCATCTGGCCAAGGCCGCGCCTAACTGGTGGATAGCCGGGATACTTTACCCCTGCTTCTGCATGCTGACGCTCACGCCCTGCCTCCCGTCCATGGGAGCCACGGCGCCCAACAAAAAGACCACGACCGGCGCGGCGCTCTTCGGAGTCATCGCCTTCCACCTGGCGCTGGCGGTCGTCATCCTCGCGATACTCGGCAATCTGGACATCATAGGCACGGCGCAGGTGCCGAACCTCGTGCTCTCGGGGCTGATGGGCAAGTTCGTGCAGACGCTGTTCGTCATCATGATAATCCTCGCCATCTACTCCACGGCCTGCCCGATGATCTGGGGCTTCTGCGGCAAGATCGAGCGCGACGAGAAGTCCGTCAAGTATAGGGTCTGCATCCTGGCTCTGACGGTCGTGGGCATGACCTGCTCCTACCTGTTCCCGCTGGGGACACTGATAAACTTCATCTACAGCATCTCGGGATACGTCGGCGCCGTGGCCTCGGTGGGCATGGTGATAAGCAACATCCTGAGAAAGCGCAATGCAAAAAAGAGGACTTCGTGATTTTGCCCTTAGGAAGTTAAATTTGAAAGAAAGTGGGGATCAGATTTGAAAAGCGGCAAAATAGACGTCAAGAGAGCGGTGATCCTGGGCGGCGCCTTTATGGCGACCTGCATAGGCTCGGGCTTTGCCACCGGCTCCGAGTTCCTTTCGTTCTTCGTGGCGCACGGCATAGGCGGCGCCATAGGGGCCATAGCCATCTCGCTCATCATATACTTCCTCTTCACCAAGGAGCTCTTCAACAAGGGTCAGGACCTGCCCGCTGAATACCACAACAACATCCTGGCCTACTACTTCGGCAAAATCGGCGGCGAGATATTCGACTGGTTCTCCGCCATACTCGTCGGCGGCTGCTATCTCATCATGCTCAACGGCGCAGGCACCACGCTCAACCAGTACCTCGGCTGGGACCCCCTGGTGGGCGCCGCGCTCATGGCCCTCGCGGCCATAATCACGGTCTGGTTCGGCCTAAGGAAGCTGACGGACATCATCGGCAGCATAGGCCCCGTCATCGCGGCCTTCTCCGTCATCATCGGCGTCGTGGCGCTCTTCCGCGCGGACTTCAGCAACGTTGATGCGACGCTCCAGACCATGAACCTCAGCAAGGCCGCGCCCAACTGGTGGCTCTGCGGCATCGCCTACCCCTGCTTCGCCATGATGACGCTCACGCCGGCCCTGCCCTCCATGGGCGCCACCGCCAACAACCGCAAGACCACCACCGCCGCCGCCGTCTTCGGCGTGCTGATGTTCCACCTCGCCATCGCGGTCATCGTCTTTGCCATCTTCGGCAACCTCGACATAGTAGGCGCGGCCCAGGTCCCCAACCTGGCGCTCTCCGGCCTGCTCGGACCCGTGGCTCAGGGCATCTTCGTCGTCATGATAATCCTCGCCATCTACACCACCGCCTGCCCTATGATGTGGGGCTTCTGCCGCAAGATCACTACCGACGAGAAGTCGCTCAAATACCGTGTCTGCATAATAGCGCTCACCGTGCTCGGCATGATCGCCACGCACTACTTCCGTCTGGGTGATCTCATAAACTTCATTTACAGCATGTCCGGCTATGTCGGAGCCATCGTCCTCGTGGGCATGTTCGTGAGCAACATGATCCGCAAGAAGAAGGCCGCGGCCGCCAAGAGCGACGCCGGACGCTGAGCGGCAGATAGGCAAAGCAATAGTTCAAGCAAAAGCATCTATGTAGTGGACACCAATACGATAGGCGTGCCCACCAGGGTAAACATCGGCGGCATGCCCATGGCCATAACAGGCAGTGTCATCGGCGCCCTCGCCGCTTTCTACATCGTCAGGAAAATCAAGGCCAAGGCCCAGGCCTGAGACTAAATCACGCCCCGCGGACCCGAAAGGGCCCGCGGGGGACTGCCGACACAGCTTTCTTTGACATCTCTTGGGGAAAGACTGTGAATAATTTTCGGTTATTTATAGCTAAAACTTATATTTAATCCACAATTCATAAGATATACCTAATCAATCCTCGGGAAAGGCAGGGAAAAACCATGGAAAACGCAAAGGAAAGCAAGACCCAGGTCGACTACAACAAGCGCATAACAGACGACTATGAGTGCACAAAGGACTGCAGGGACTGTCCCTTTCCCGGAGCGAAGTGCTATCCAACTAAGTATGACCGCTACAACACCGGTCTGCTAATACACAAACAGTGAGGAAGTTAATATGGAATCCAAGATTTTGAACGATTTTTGCTTCCATAAGCCCAAGACCCTGGACGAGGCGCTCGTGCTCATCGACAAGTACCAGGAAAACGGGCTGCTCATGGAAGGCGGCTCCGAGGTCATCCCGAACATGAAGTCCCTGGTAGTGACGCCGGACCACATCATCTCTCTCAAGCACATCCCCGAGTTCTTCTATCTGCGCTACACGCCGGGCGAGGGCCTGCACATCGGGCCCAGCACTACGCTGACCAAGATAGAGTACGACCCCGACGTCCAGAGGGTCTATCCCTCGCTATATCAGGGCATACACGGCATGTCGAACACGGCCATACACAACATCAGCACCGTGACGGGCAACATCTGCTACGCGGTGCCCTCCGCGGACACGGCGGCCCCGCTGCTGACGCTGGAGGCAGTGCTCTCCGTCAAGTCCGTGGACGGCGAGCGCAAGGTGCCCATCGGCGAGCTCTTCGCCGGCGTGCGCCGCACCACGCTCAAGAAGAACGAGATAGTCACCGACATCTTCGTCCCGGAGCCGGACCCGAAGGCGGTCATGGCCTATTACAAGAACCCCTGCCGCAAGGCGCTGGACCTCGCGATAGCGGGCGTCGCCACCTACGTCGTCATGGACGGGGACGTCTGCCGCGACGCGCGCATAGCGATGAGCGCCGTGGCCGTTGTGCCCAAGCGCGCCTTTGAGGCCGAGGCCATGCTCAAGGGCCAGGTGCTCACCGATGAGCTCATAAACGCCGCCGCCGAGCACGCCGCACTGCACGAGTGCTCGCCCATCAGCGACATCCGCGCCTCCGCCGACTACCGCAGGGAGCTCGTGCGTCTCTCCGTGCGCGACGGGGTCATGCTCGCACTAAAGAAGTAAGGAGAACAAGCCATGACTGAGATCGTAACACTGCATGTAAACGGCACGGACTACACCCTGGCCCTGGACACCAGGACCACGCTGCTGGACGCGCTGCGCGACCATCTGAGCCTCAAGGGCGTCAAGAAGGGCTGCGACGAGGGCGAGTGCGGCGCCTGCACCGTGCTCATGGACGGCAACGCCGTCGTCTCCTGCACCTACCTCGCCGTGGACGCCGAGGGCCACGACATAATCACCATCGAGGGCCTCGCCAAGGACGGCGTGCTGCACCCGATGCAGAGGGCCTTCGTGGAGTGCTTTGCCGTACAGTGCGGCTTCTGCACGCCGGGCATGATACTGGCCGCGGTGGTGCTGCTCAACCACAACCCGGACCCCACCGAGGACGAGATACGCGACGTGCTGCGCGGCAACATCTGCCGCTGCACCGGCTACACAAAGATAATCGACGCCATCATGCAGGCGAAGAAGATGATAAACGGCGGCAAGACCGGCGTCAGGGAGCACAAGGAGGCAAACGACCCCTATGTCCCCGTGGACGTGGCCGCCTGCGGCGGCAGCGCCGAGAACAGCAAGGAGGCAAAGTGACATGGCTGAAGAGTTTTACTCCATCGGGAAGGGCGAGATCCGCCAGGACGCCCTGCTCAAGGTGACCGGACAGGCGGAATACACCACCGACATCCACCCGCGCGGCATGGTGTACGGCAAGATCCTGGGCAGCCCCATCCCCCACGGCATCATCAAGAGCATAGACACCTCCGAGGCCGAAAAGCTGCCCGGCGTCGTCTGCGTGGTCACGGGCGAGGACGGCCCCGACCACCCCACCATCGGCGGCTATCTCACCGACCGCTACATCATGAACCGCGTGGGCCAGAAGGTCCGCTACGTCGGCGATTTCGTCGCCGCCGTCGCCGCCACTGACGAGCAGATCGCCGAGGCCGCCTGCAAGCTCATAAAGGTCGAGTACGAGCCGCTGCCCTACGTCCTGGACGTGGAGGAGGCCTTCCGCGAGGACTGCCCCGCCGTCGTGCACAAGGACGTGCAGTCCTACAAGCGCCTCGACCTGCACGGCGTGGCCCACTGCATGGACAAGAAGCACCCCAACCAGGCCATCCGCCGCAAGGTCCGCCACAGCGAGAGCTTCGACCTCGACCCCGACAGCTTCGAGACCCCGGAGGCCTACGACGAGGCCTTTGAGAAGAAGCTCAACGAGGAGTTCGACAAGGCCTATCTCAAGCTGCCCACCCAGCGCTATGAGTTCCCGCGCGTGAGCCACTGCTTCATGGAACCCCACGTCAGCGTGGTCGTCCCGCTGGTGGACGGCGGCATCGAGCTCTGGTCCAGTGAGCAGGGCGGCCGGCTCATCAAGAACAGCATGTCTGCCGCCTTCGGCCTCAAGCCCTCGGACTTCCACGTCCACGTCCCCTTCATGGGCGGCGGCTTCGGCGGCAAGGACGACAGCCCCTGCACCGGCCCGGCCATCATGCTGGCCCTCAAGTGCAGGCGCCCCGTCAAGATAGTCCAGACCCGCGAGGAGGTCTTCTCCAACGGCCAGCCCCGCCCCTCCGCCGTCATCTATGTCACCGACGGCTACAACAAGGACGGCACCCTCGCCGCCCGCCGCGTCAAGGCCTTTGTGAACTGCGGCGCCTACACCACCTCCGCGCTGGTCATGCTCGACCACAGCGTCTACGGCCTCTCCGGCAACTACCGCAACCCGAACCTCCTCGTCGACGCCTACGGCATCTACACCAACACCCAGTTCAACGGGCCCTACCGCGCCCTGGGCTGCGAGCTCTTTGTCTACGCCGTCGAGCGCAACCTCGACATGGCCGCCGAGCGGCTGGGCATCGACAAGTATGAGATCCGCCGCCGCAACGTGCTGCACCTCGGCGACATCGACGGCCACGGCCAGGTCGTTACCAGCAACGGCAGCGCCGAGGCGCTCGAGGCCGCGGCCAAGTATATCAAGTTCAACGAGCCCGCGCGCCCGGCCGAGGGCCCCTGGCGCTTCGGCAAGGGCCTGGCGCTCGGCAACAAGTTCACTGCCTACGGCCACACCGGCACCGAGGCCAACGTCATAATCCAGCACGACGACACCATCGAGGTCCACGTCTCCCACGTCGAGATGGGCCAGGGCTCCATGACCGTGGACTGCCAGCACGTCGCGGAGTTCTTCAAGGTGCCGATGAGCAGCATCCGCATCCGCAACGAGAACAGCGACTTCATGCCCTATGACGAGGGCACCTACTGTTCCCGCGGCACCTATATAAACGGCAACGCCATCATCCTGGCCTGCCAGGACGCCAAGCGCCAGATCCTTGAGCGCGCGTCCACCCGCATGGGCGTGGACAAGGACGGCCTCGAGACCGAGGGCTACAAGATCTACGAGAAGGCAAACCCGGAGCACTTCATCTATTTCCACGACCTCTACGAGGGCGGCGGCTGGGCTCCGGAGGGCAAGCTGGTCGGCAAGGGCGTGTTCATGCCCGAGCAGGCGCTCAACAACCCGCGCAACGCCCAGGGCAACCCCGTGCTGTTCTACTCCATCGGCGGCTGGGGCATGGAGGTCGGCGTGAACATCGAGACCGGCGAGGTCAAGCTGATGCAGGCCGGCGGCTTCTACGACGCGGGCCGAGTCATCAACCGCAAGACCTGCGAGGGCCAGATCGAGGGCGCGCTCTCCATGGGCCTGGGCCAGGCCGTGTTCGAGGAGATCATGATAAACGACAAGGGCAAGGTCATAAACGGCAACTACCGCGACTACAAGGTCCCCACCTTCATGGACAACCCGAACAACGAGCACGTCAAGGTCGACTTCGTCGGCGAGCCCTTCGCCACCGGCCCCAACGGTGCCAAGGGCATAGGCGAGGTCGCCATGATCCCCGTCATGGCCGCCGTGGCCAACGCGATAAACGCCGCCGCCGGCGCCGAGATCCACAACATCCCCATGACGCGCGAGCGCGTGCTCCAGGCATTGCGCGACAAGGAAGCGGCCGACAAAAAGTGAGGCCGGAATCCAATTTTGATGAGGAGAATAGGAATGGAAAACAGATCTGATTTTCTCGTCCTCGGCGGCGGCATGATAGGCTCCTCTGCCGCCTATTACCTGAGCCGCGCGGGCGCCTCTGTCACCGTGCTCGAGCGCGGCGACACGGCCTTCGGCACCGCCGGGGCCTCCGGCGGCCTGGTGAACTGGATAACCTGCGCCGAGTCCCAGATGGACCTCTTCATGCGCAGCCAGGCGCTGCTCGAGCACCTGCCCGAGGAGCTGGACGCCGACTTCGAGCTCAACTACAACAGCTACAACATGCAGATAATCTCCAACGAGATAGAGTGGGAGGCCTCGGCCCAGCTGGTGAAGGACTTCAAGCTCCCCGGCTTTGAGGCCCACCTCATCGACAGCCGCGAATCCCACGAGCTGGAGCCCTCCGTCACGGACGACATGCTCGGCTCCATCTACGTCCCGCGCGTGCACTATCTCAACCCCATAAAGTTCGCCCTGGCCTTCCGCAACGCGGCGACCCGCCTCGGCGCGCGCTTTGTGAACGCCTCGCCCGTCACGGGCCTCATCTTCGACGGCAGCCGCGTCACCGGCGCCCGTACGGAGAAGGCCGACTTCTACGCCGGCACGGTAATAAACTGCACCGGCGTCTGGTCCGAGACCGTGTGCAAAATGGCCGGAGTAAAGGGCCCTATCCACCCGATAAGGGGCGAGTTCGCCATCACGGAGCCCACAAAGCACTTCTGCAACACCACGATAAGCAGCGCCCAGTACCAGACCATAGTCCAGCACCCCGAGCTCTTCCCGGCCAGCGCGATAAAGTACAACCTCGGCTTCTCGGTCGAACAGACCAGCACCGGCTCGTGCATAATCCACGGCACGCGCGAGATGGACTCCGGCCTTGACAACAGCGTCATCCCCGAGGTCATAGAGCTGCTGGTGCAGACGGCCTGCAAGTTCATCCCGCGCCTCGGCAAGCTCAAGATAATGCGCACCTACGCGGGCGTCCGCCCGGGCACGCCCGACGGCGACCCGTACATCGGCCTTGTGGAGTCCGTGCCGGGCTTCTGCCAGTGCACGGGCCACGGCGGCGAGGGCATAGCCCTTGCCCCGGCCACCGGCGAGGCGGTGGCGGAGCTGCTCACCCGCGGATGCACGGAGCACTGCGACATCAGCAGATTCTCCCCCATGCGCCTCTACGCCGAAAACTGAGAAAGGAAGGGCGAGAACATGAGCGATTCCATGCGAGTTACCGAGCATCCCATCCTCGGAACGGACGCCGGCAGCAAGACAGTTACGATTTATTACGAGGACCGGCCCATAGCCGCCCGCGCCGGCGAGCCCATCGCCGCCGCCCTGGCGAGCGCCGGTATCCGGGTGCACCGCACGACGGAAAAGACCCATGAGCCGCGCGGCGTCTACTGCGCCATGGGCCGCTGCACCGACTGCATGATGATAGTTGACGGCGAGCCCAATGTTCGCACCTGCATAACTCCCGTGAGGGACGGCATGCGCGTCCAGGTGCAGCACGGCCTGCAATAAGGGGGAACGTCAGATGAAGACCATCGAAAGAGAGATCGTAGTTATAGGCGCCGGGCCCGCCGGGCTCTGCGCCGCCATCGAGGCGGCCCGGGCCGGAGCCCAGGTCATGCTCGTGGACGAGAATTCCCGCCCGGGCGGCCAGCTCTTCAAGCAGATACACAAGTTCTTCGGCTCGGCCGAGCACATGGCCGGCACCCGCGGCTATGAGATAGCCGGTTCCCTGGCACGCCAGGCGGCTGACGCGGGCGTGGAGTTCTGGCCCGACACCGTCGCCTACGGCATCTTCAAGGAGGGCGTAGGCCTGGTCCGCGGCGAGCAGGGCTATATCGTCAAGGCCGGCAAGACGATAGTCGCCGCCGGCGGCAGCGAGGACCCCGTGGCCTTCCCGGGCAGCACCCTGCCCGGCGTGATGACCGCCGGGGCGGCCCAGACCCTGGTGAACGTCCACCGCGTCCTGCCCGGCAGGCGCATAGTGATACTCGGCAGCGGCAACGTGGGCCTCATCCTGGCCTACCAGCTGCTGCAGGCGGGCGCCGACGTCGCCGCCGTCATAGAGCGCGCGGAGCGCATCGGCGGCTACGGCGTGCACGCGGCCAAGATCCGCCGCGCGGGCGTGCCCATCCTGACGGGCAGCACCGTGATAGCCGCGGAGGGCACTGAGAGCCTCGAGCGGCTGCATGTCGCCGCCGTCGCCGCCGACGGCAGCGTCGTCCCCGGCAGCGAGCAGACCATAGAGGCGGACACGCTCTGCCTCGCGGTGGGCATGTCCCCGCTCACGGAGCTGCTCTGGCAGGCGGGCGCGGACTTTGACTACATCGCGGAGCTCGGCGGCTTTGTGCCGTTGCACGACAGCCGCATGGAGAGCACCGTCCCCGGCCTCTACGTCGCCGGCGACGTCACCGGCGTCGAGGAGGCGCCCATCGCGATGGAGGAGGGCCGCCTGGCCGGTATCTCCGCCGCCGAGGCCTGCGGCCGCCTTGAGAGTGCTGCCGCGGAGAACCTCAGGGCCCACGCGATCGAGCGCATCTCGCAGCTCGAGAGCGGCACCGGCGAGAGCCGCAAGCGGGCCCGGCACAAGCAGCTCAACGACATGCAGCGCTCTTGCTGCGGAAAGGAGTGCTGAAAGATGAAAGAAGGCATAGCCTATACCGGCATCCCCAGCGCCGAGGAGCTCGGCTCCTGCGCCGGCATCCCCACGCGGGAGCGCATGGCAAAGGGCCCCGTGGCGGTCATAGAGTGCATCCAGTGCATCCCCTGCAACCCCTGCGAGATGGCCTGCCCCACGGGCGCCATCAGCCTCGGCGGGGCGATATCCAACGCGCCGAAGCTCGACGGCGACAAGTGCATCGGCTGCGGCAAGTGCGTCGCGCGCTGCCCCGGCCAGGCCATAACCGTGCTGAACATGGCGTACAGCGCCGACAAGGCCACGCTGGACTTCCCCTACGAGTTCCTGCCCCTGCCCGCGGAGGGTGACACCGTCCGGGCCGTGAACAGGGCGGGCGCGCCGGTCTGCGAGGCCGCCGTGCTCTCCGTGCGCAAGCCGAAGGAGAACGACGGCACCTGCGTCATCCGCATCGCCTTCCCCGCCGAATACGCGGGCGAGGTGAAGTCCATAGAGCGCCTTGAAAGGGAGGTGTGAGCATGGATAAGAACACCGTCATCTGCCGCTGCCAGGAGATAACCTACGGCGAGGTCCTCGAGGCCATACGCGAGGGCGCCGTGACCGTGGCCGGCGTGAAAAAGCGCGTCGGTTCGGGCATGGGCCTCTGCCAGGGCAAGTACTGCGAAAAGCTGGTGGCCCATATCATCTCCGAGGAGACGGGCCTGCCCCTCGACAAGATCCTGCCGGACACCAAGAGAGCCCCAACCAGGCCCATCGAGGCCAAGGTCTATCTGAACGGCTGACCCACCAAAGCAAATAGCGGCCGTTCGCCCAAGACGGCCGCTATTCTTCTTGAAATATGATTAATGCTGAGATATAATCACTATAATATAAGGAAATCAATATGAAAAAGAAGCATTGGGACAGTAGTATGAGACTAGACAGGATCGAGACCTTCTGCGCCGTGGCCCGGAACATGAGCTTTTCCAAGGCCGCCGAGGAATTCCACGTCGCGCAGTCAGCAATAAGCCAGCAGATAAAGTCACTGGAGGACGAACTGGGCTTTCCGCTCTTCGTCCGCAGCACCAGGCGGGTGTCCTTCACGGATGCCGGCCAGAGCTTCTACGTCGATTGCGTGCGCCTGCTCGCGGGCTTTGACGAGGCCGTGAGCCGCGCAACCTCCACCCTCGCGGGGAAGAAGAGCCACCTCACCATAGGCATAGAAGGCATCATGCAGCTCAAGACCAAGGCCGAAGTCCTCAGGCGTTTCGCCAGGCTCTGTCCCGATGTGACGATACAGCCGGTCCAGATAGACAGGGACAAGAAATACGAGGACCTGCTCACGGGCAAATTCGACCTCGCCTTCGACATCCCGCAGTATTACACCCTCAACCAGCGCATAAAAAAGTGCGGGGTCATCAAAAACGAGCACTGCCTCATGGTCTGCAAGGACCACCCCCTCGCCGGGCGGGAGAGCGTGAGCAAGCAGGAGCTGGCCGAGTACGTCACCTTCTGGGGCGGCATCCCGCAGGTCGAGGACTACGTCATAAAGAAATACATGGACTATTTCCGCGTCTCGGGCATAGAGCCGCAGAACGTCATCTGCGTGCCGGAGCAGGACGTCGCCACCTTCATGGTGTCCATAAACCTCGGCGGCAACATCGTCCCCTGCTCGGAGCGGGAGTCCTGGAACCCGGAGCTCTATTCCTTCGTGAGCCTGGCAGAGCCCCTGGTGCTGGAGTCCGCGTGGCTCTATTCGTCCGACAACGCCAACCCCGCGCTGGCCCGGTTCGTGGAGATGGCGGACGGTCAAGGAGAGGAACTCAAATGACAGATAAATACGACGGCAGCACCGGCTGCCTTGAGGGCGCGCCGGCCTTCTGCGGCGTGCTCACCACGGGCGCGGAGCTGCATCGGGAGGCGGAGGCCTGCCGCCGCTGCGCCGCCATGGCCTTCGGCAGGGCCCCGCGCGCCGGGGACGTGCCCGCCTTCGGCCTGGAGCACCTCCGGGACTGCGACACCGCCGCGGCGGCGGAGCGCGGCCTCGCCTGCGTGCTCATGAGCGGTGGACACAGCACCGACGAGGGCATTACGGCCTACACCGAGCCCTGCTTCCTGCCCAAGGACCACCCCCTCGCCTCCGGCGGGCGCCGACTGCTGGTGTACAACGGGGACAGCTGGCGCGAGGTGGAAGCACCCTCCGAGGAGAGCCTCACCGGCGGCGCCGGGCCGGAGGGGGAGGCGGAGTGCGACAACTCCATCGACGTCCACCCCTACTACATCCGCTTTTCCGGCGACTCCGGCGGCTGGCTGGACATCGTGACCCGAGAGCGCATGGGCGAGGGCGTCGTGACTATGCCCGTCTCGGTAAAGGCCATGCACAACTGGGCGAGCCACGCCGTGAGGTTCGACCCCGAGGTGTTTTTCGCGAGACTGATAAAATAAAAAGAGCCCGGCCC